>LSQX01036627.1_pt1 | contig 20774 bp, 21 predicted proteins | sample 654561 | NCBI WGS metagenome assembly LSQX01 (sample SAMN04489861, study PRJNA283612) | anaerobic digester metagenome | isolation source: 4 biogas reactors fed with cattle manure at either 37C or 55C with and... | place: Denmark: Kongens Lyngby | collected 2014 | reverse complement strand
CCAGGGCGGCGGCTACGGCCAGCAGTCCGCATCGGACCCCTATTCCCAGCCGTCCGCACCGGACGCGTACAGCCAGCCCTCGGCACCGAACGCGTACGGACAGAGCAACTATCAGCAGCCCGGCTATGAACCGCAGGGGTACGCCCAGCCCGGCTATGGTGCACCCGCCCACGGCCAGCCGGCATACGGTCAACAGGCCTACGCCATGCAGCCCTACGCCGGCGGCTATGACGAGGCCCACCCGCCGCGCCCGTCAGTGGGTTTCGTGGATGCCATCAAGTTGATGTTCAAGAACTACGCCAACTTCTATGGCCGCTCGAGCAAGAGCGAGTTCTGGTGGGCCTACCTCGCCTACATGGTCGCCTTCTCCGTCCCCTACATCCTCGCTGTCATTATCGGTGGCGGTCTGGGCTCGGCGGGCGCCGAGGGTGCGGCCGGCGTGGTCGGCGGTCTGTTCGGCCTGATCGCCCTCGTCATTCTTCTCGGTTCGGCGGTCCCGCTGCTGGCCAACATGGTTCGTCGTCTGCACGACACGGGCCGTTCGGGCTGGTACTACTTCATGTCCCTCATCCCGCTCGCCGGTCCGATCATCCTGCTCGTCATGCTCGCCGGCGACTCCAGGCCCGAGGGTGTCCGCTTCGACAACCCGGATGGCACGCAGCCCGTCTCCCAGCCCTGATCCTGATCTCCAGCGATTCACACAGGGGCGTCACCGGCCGGTGGCGCCCCTGGCGCATGTCCAACAGGAATGCCCCGACGAACCCTCAACTTGTCAACGGGGCGTGCGACACCTAATCTGGTTCATCGCTCGGGGCTATGGCGCAATTGGTAGCGCACCTGCTTTGCAAGCAGGGGGTTAGGGGTTCGAGTCCCCTTAGCTCCACTCATTGAGTCACCGTCCGTTCCGGATCGCGGGATGTCCCCAACGGGTGTCAGACTGGAAGCCCGACTTCCGGGAGACACCATGCAGATTCTTGACACCCTTGACACCGCCCGGGCCTTGGGCGAGATGGGCGTCGGCCGTGCCTTCATCGGTTTTCACGCACACGTGCGGAAGGATCCACTTGCGCAGCTGTTCACCCGCAAGGGGCGACGCGATCCCTATGCGATCTATGAACGCATCCGCGCCCTCGGCCCCTTCCCCACCTCCAGTTTCAACAGCATCGTGCTCGTGGATCATGCGCGCTGCCACCAGGTCCTGCGCAGCCGGGACTTCGGTGTGGGCGGAATCCCGTCCCCCTCGCGGGCGGTCGATCTGTCGCTGCTGATCCTCGACCCGCCGGATCACACCCGACTGCGCCGGTTGATCAGCGGAGCCTTCGCCCCCAGCCGGATGCGCGCACAGGAGGAACGCATCCAGCAGGCGTCCGATCGGCTCGTGGAGGCTCTGGCGACGCAGCTGACCCATGGCCCGGTGGATGCGATCCGGGAATACGCCAAGCCCTTGCCCATCGTCATGATCGCCGCACTCATGGGCATCCCGGACGCAGAGCTGCCGGCGCTGGGGCGACACGGTGATGCGATCGGCGGTGTGCTCGATGGTCTGCAGTCGGTGCGGCACTATCGGGACGTGGCCGTCGCCCAACGCGACCTCCGGGCATTGTTCCACCGGCTGGCCGGCCGAAGCCGCCACAACCCCGGCTCCGATGTGATCAGCGATCTCGTCTCCGCTCTCGACCGCGGGGAGCTGTCGACGACAGAGTTCGAGTCCCTCTGCAGCCTGCTGCTGGTGGCAGGCTTCGAGACGACCGTCAACCTCATCGGCAATGCGCTGTCGGCTCTGTTGGCCCGCCCGGAGCTGTGGCATCGGGTTGTGGATGATCCCGCGTTGGTCGACCGGGTGGTCGACGAGACGCTCCGCTGGGACTCACCGGTGCAGGCGACCGTCCGAGCGGCACTGACCGATGTCGAGCTCGACGGACATCAGCTCAAGCGGGGCCAGCTGGTGTCCGTGCTGATCGGGGCAGCCAATCGGGATCCCGAGGTATTCGGGCATCCGGCCGACTTCGACATCGATCGCCCGAATGCCGGCGATCATCTGTCGTTCGGCCAAGGCCTCCACCACTGCGTCGGGCGCCCGCTCGCGATGCTCGAGGGGCGGATCGCCCTGCGCACGCTCCTCACCCGACTCCCCCAGCTCAAACCGGCCGGACTGCCCACGGACGCCGACAGCTATATTCTCCGCGGCCGCGCGACTCTGCCGGTCCGCATCTGAGTCGGTCCCACAATCTCGGAACGTCCTTTCGTGTCGGCAGGGCTCGCGGTGCCAACCAGCTCCGACCTGGGGGTCAACCCGGCGATGGATGGGCACGCCATCCGGGTTTCCCTCATGGACATCCTTCCGTAGGTTGGGTCAACCCTGCGGAGTCTCGGCCGTAGACACAGCTGGAATCCCCTCGACTCCCGGGATCCCGCTGAAATTCGCAGAAAGTGACGTCACAACGGCCGTTTCTCGGCGCGTCGCCCGCGAATTGCGCGTTTGTGCCGTCACTTTCTGCGTTCTTGTGCCGCACCCGCTCGCCGGACACCGGGTCCGCTCCGGCACGATCGGACCATGACGCAGACATCGCAGCACCCGAAAGTCGGCTTCATCGGGGCCTCCGGGCTCATGGGGCACGGCATGGCGAAGAACTTGCTCCTCAAGGGGTTTCCGCTGGCATACACGGTGAATCGCACCGAGCCAGCGGGCCTCGACGATCTCGGCGCGACCAGGGCCACCGACAACGCAGAGCTGGGTCGCACGTGCCACGTGGTCTTCCTCTGCATCACCGCGGCTCCCGATGTGGAGGCGTCCGTCAGCGGCGAGGGCGGCCTGCTCACCGATCCGAAGGACGGGCTCATCATCATCGACTCATCGACCAGCGAGCCCACGGTGACCAAGCGTCTTGCCGAGCTGAGCGCTGACAAGGGGGTGCGCTTCGTTGACGCACCCCTCACCCGCGGTCCCGCCGAGGCCGAGGCCGGGACGCTCAACATGCTGGTCGGCGCGGACGACGAGACACTGGCAGCGGTCCGCCCCCTGCTCGAGGCCTGTTCCGAGAACATCATCCACGCCGGCCCGACGGGCGCCGGCCACACCGTCAAGCTGCTCAACAACTTCGTCGTGATGGCCCAGGCCAGCGCGCTGGCCGAGGCGTTCGCGGTGGCCACCAAGGCAGGCGCGGACCCACAGAAGCTGGTGGACATCCTGTCCATCGGGATCTGCAACAACCCGCTGCTGCACCTGATCGAGCAGACGCTCGACGGGAACCACGAGGCGATGGTGTTCGAGTTGGACAACGCGCGCAAGGACGTGCGCTATTACACCCGGCTCGCGGGCGACCTGGGGCACCCGACGGTGGTCGGGGACGGAGTCCACGAGGCCTTCAGCGTGGCGAGTGCGCTCGGGTTCGGCTCCGAGTATGTGCCCTCGCTGGTCAAAGCAGCGGAGAAATTGGCGGGCACACCGATCGGGCGTGGCTCGGTTTAGCGATCGACGCCAGCGCAGTGCCAGGATTGGCATCCAGTTTCGATGGAGGGCCCGCGACTGGGCGGTTTGCAGGCGCGCCCCCAACCTGGGTGCCAATCCTGGTTGATCCCGCTGGCGATACCGCTCTCTAGAGCTCTCTAATCAGGAATCAAGACTCGCGGATATGACGCCAGCGGCCGGCAGCGAGCCGGCGTGCTCCAATGCCTTCCCATCGAGTCGATAGGTCGTCCACTCGTCCATCGGGCTGGCGCCGAGGCTGTGATAAAAGTCGATCGCGGGAGTGTTCCAGTTGAGCACGCACCATTCGAGGCGGGTCCAACCGTTCCGCACGCAAAGTTCCGCGAGCCCCAGCAGCATCTCCTTGCCCAGGCCGGTGCCCCGATGGGCGGGCTGGACATACAGGTCTTCCAACCACATCCCCGGGACGCCTTCCCAGGTGGAAAAGGTGAGGTAATACAGGGCGAGGCCCACGACGGCTCCGTCGATCTCGGCGACGTGGGCATACGCGACGGGCCTGCCGTCCTCGGGGAACAGCGCCCGGCGATAGCCCTCGACGGTGCCCTTGGTGGCGTCCGGCTCGCGCTCATAGGTTGCCAATTCCTGAACGAGCCCGAGGATCGCCGGAATGTCATCGGGGGTGACTTCGCGGATGGTCACAATGGTCCTTTCTGGCGGTGCCCGGGGCAGCCTAAACCCGGCCACCGGTCTCAGACCGCCCCGTCCCCCTTCACACACACCTGGGAAGTCGCCTAAGTTGGCACCAGACACAGGCTCGCGCGGCGTTGCGCGCCGATCGCGAGCGCACCGATCGGGAGGTTATTCATGTCCGACAACCCCGCAGCCGACGCTGTTCTCAATCTCGTCAAGCAGCAGCACGACGTCCTCGAGAAGATGCTCAAGAACGTTGCTGACGCCGGCGAAGCCCAGCGCAAGGCCGCCATGGGCAGCCTCGAGCGTTTCCTCAGCGCCCACGAAGCCGCTGAAGAGGCCTATCTGGAGCAGGCCACCAAGAACCTCGACAACATGCAGGGCTGGGTCGAGAAGCTCACCGAGCTCGACTACACCTCGCCGGACTTCGTCAAGCAGTTCGGCGACTTCCAGAAGGCCCTCATGAACCACACGCAGACGGAGATCAGCCACACGATCCCGAAGGCCCTCAAGGACATGACCCAGGCCCAGATCGACTTGGTCCAGGCCGCTTTCGAGCGCGTCAACCAGACCGCCGAGGACGTCCAGTGATCGACCGGTGAACTGCTCGGGCCTCAGGCCCAGCTGATCACCACATCCTGACGCCACTTGTCGAGGAACCCGGTTGGATCCTCCACGAGGGCGTCACCGCGGTTCCACAGCGCAAGATAGAGCGCGACTGCTGGACCGCGCAGAAGAACGTCCGGGGAGTCCGCCGCACCGATCTCGGTGATGGTGGGCTCCCCGCTGACATTCAAGGTCCATGCGGCATCGCTGTCCGCGGCCTCGACCACCACCACGGTGGGCTGCGGGGAACGCAGCTGCCCGATGCGTTTGCGGGGGATGAACCCGCGCAGCAGTTCGTCCAGACCATCCACGGCCACGGGCGGCTTCAGCCACGTCTCGGTGGGCTGTGGCGGCCGACCGAGCCGGGCCGCCATCGCATCGACCGCGTGAATCGCGGTCTCGTGGGCCTGTCTCCGCGCCCACCCCACCCGCGGGCTGTCACCGGTGCGGAGGAAGAACGGCACATCCAGATCCGCCGGGACGCTCCCGAGCACGTGCAGCAGCTCAGCCCAGCCCTCGTCGAACCAGTCGAGCAGATCCTTGGCCTTGCGCCCCGCCTTGTGATGGGCCTTGCCGTCGCCCATCCCCCGGCCGTCCAGCACGTCGACCGCCCAGCGGTGAACCATCCCCTGATGGATGACCAGATCCTTCACGGTCCAGCCCGGGCAGGTCGGCACCTTCGCGTCGAGGCCGGCGCTCATCGCATTGGCCCGCAGCACTGTCCCGGCCAGGCCGAGCGCTTCGCCATAGTCCTCGTACTCCATGCCCACACCCTAGAACCGCCCCTCGCCGACGGCGGTCAGAACCTCCGACCAGTCCTCAATCGGCCGATCTAAAGCTCTCTAGGAAAGGAGAAAGATTGCCGGATAGGACAGCAGTGGTGTTCTGTCGGCAGCGGGTTAGACTGGGGAATCCACGGGAGTCCGGGGCACCGGGCTGAGAGGAAGGTCAGACCTTCGACCGTCGAACCTGCTGGATCATGCCAGCAAGGGAGACTCTTTCCTCCGATCACCGCGATCGGATCACCCGTGCCCAGATCTTTTCTCGGAAAGGGGCACCACCACAATGGCCACCACACCTGGCACATCCATTGAAGACGTCACACGGCCCACCACCACCGGTCGCCTGCAATGGCGCGTCGTGGACATCGTCGTTGCCGCGGTCCTCGGCGTCGCGTGCGGACTGATTTTCGTGGCGTGGAATTCGGTGGGGTACGCGGGCTTCCAGGCCATGGACGCCCTCACCCCCGGTCTCGGTGGGCTGTTCGCCGGGGTCTGGTTCCTCGCCGGCCCGCTTGGCGCGCTGATCATCCGCAAGCCGGGCGCCGCGCTGCTCGTCGAAATGCTCGCCGGCTTCGTCTCCATGGCGATCGGCAACCAGTGGGGCTGGACGACGATGTATTCGGCGTTCGCCCAGGGTCTCGGTGCCGAGCTGATCTTCCTGATCTTCGCCTATCGACGATTCAACATCGGTGTGGGCGTGCTCGCGGGCATCGGCGCCGGGATCGGGGCCGCCGTCATCGAGTTCATCCTCGGCAACTGGGCCAAGTCGCTCGAGTTCAACGTGATCTATGGCGTCTGCCTCATGATCTCCGGCGCGGTCCTCGCGGGTCTGCTCGGCTGGATCCTCATGCGTGCGCTCGCGCGGGCCGGGGCACTCGACAGGTTCGCCGCGGGCCGGGAGGCCCGCCAGACCGCCTGACGTGCGGGTCGAGATCGACGGCTGGGGCTGGCGCCACGCCGCCCGCTCGTCATGGGCCGTCCGCGACGTGACGTTCACGGTCGAACCCGGTGAACGGGTCCTGCTGCTGGGCGCCTCCGGTTCGGGCAAGAGCACATTGCTCCATGCCGTGGCCGGGGTGCTCGGCGGTGCCGATGAAGGGGACGAAGCCGGCCGCATGCTCATCGACGGCCAGCACCCGACACGGCGCAGGGGCGAGGTCGGCCTCGTCCTCCAGGACCCCCAGGCAGCCGTCGTGCTCGCCCGGGTCGGCGACGACGTGGCGTTCGGGTTGGAGAACCTCGGCGTCCCCCGGGGCGAGATCTGGCCCCGCGTACGTGCGTCCCTCGACGCCGTGGGGCTCGACCAACTGGCCCTCGACCACTCCACGTCGGCCCTGTCCGGAGGGCAACAACAGCGGTTGGCGATCGCGGGAGCGCTCGCGATGCGTACTCCTCTGCTCCTTCTCGACGAACCCACCGCCAACCTCGACCCCGTCGGGATCGCGGAGGTGCACGACGCCGTCGATGCGCTCGACCGGGACACGACGCTGATCATCGTCGAGCACCGCGTGGACACCTGGGTCGACATCGTCGATCGGGTGATCGTCCTCGACCGGGACGCCGGGCTGCTCGCCGATGGGCCGCCGGGCGAGGTCTTCGCGGCGCATCGCGACACGCTGCTCGACGCCGGGGTCTGGGTGCCGGGCGGGATCCTCCCGGAGCTCGGCATCCCCGCCCCGGGGCGGGGCGAGGACCTGTTGGTGGCGGAGGAGTTGGCGATCGGGTACGCGGAGTCCGCGCCCGTCCGGACCGGGCTCAACGTCCGGTTGCCCGCCGCGACCTCAACCGTGATCACCGGTCCGAACGGCGCGGGCAAGACCACGCTGGCGCTGACGCTGGCGGGTTTGATGCCGCGGCTCGGCGGCACCATCCGCACGACGACGTCCCTGCAGCCACCACCGCGGCGGCGGCGCTTCGGGCGTACGCCGGTCGCCCACGACCCCACCACCTGGCGCTCCCGCGACCTGTTGACACGCATCGGAACCGTGTTCCAGCACCCCGAACACCAGTTCGTGGCGCCGACGGTGCGCGATGAGCTCGCGGTGGGCCTGCGGGCCCTCGACTGGGAACGCGAGCGGGTGGACGAGCGGGTCGAGGAGCTGCTCGAGTTGCTGCACCTCGGCAAGCTGGCCGCGGCCAACCCGTTCAGCCTGTCCGGGGGTGAGAAGCGACGCCTGAGCGTCGGCACCGTGCTCGCCACCGGACCGCGGTTGATCTTCCTGGACGAGCCGACGTTCGGTCAGGACCGGCGCACCTGGATCGATCTCGTCCGCCTCATCGCCCGGATCCTCGGTGAGGGACGTGCCGTGGTCTCGGTGACCCACGATGCGAACTTTCTCGACGTGCTGGCACAACAACGGATCGAGGTGGGGGCATGACCCAGTCCGGGACCCTGCTGGACCAACTCAATCCCGTCACCCGGATCGCCATCGCGATCGTCCTCTCGACGCCGCTGATCATCACCCTCGACTGGCTGAGCGCCGGGGTTGCGCTGGTCCTGGTGATCGCGACCGCGCTGGTGATCGGCTTCTCCGCCAGCCAGGTGGCAAAGCGGCTCGGGCTGCTGCTGATCGTCGCGGCCATCGCCGGTGTCTCCATGGCGCTGTACGGCGAGCAAGGCGGGCAGACCTGGTTCCGCTGGCTGCTGATCCACGTCACCGACAACTCGTTGTGGCTCGCGCTGGCCGTGGTGCTGCGCGTCCTCGCGCTCGGGCTCTCGGCCCTGCTGCTGTTCGGGGACGTTGACCCCACCGATCTGGCGGACGGGCTGGCACAGGTCGCCCGCCTTCCGGCCCGTTTCGTGCTGGGCAGCCTCGCCGGCATTCGCATGCTCGGTCTCTTCACCGACGACTGGCGTACGCTCGGACTGGCGCGACGGGCCCGGGGCCTCGGCGACACCGGACGGATCCGGCGCTGGCTGTCGATGGCGTTCGCCCTGCTCGTGCTCGCGATCCGCCGCGGCAGCCGCCTTGCGACGGCGATGGAAGCCAAGGGATTCGGTGGCACCGGGCCCGATGCGCCGGTGCGGACCTGGGCCCGGCCGTCCCGGCTGGGGCGCGCCGATGCCGTGGGCGTCCTCACCGCCGCAGTGCTCGTCACAATCGCGGTGGCTTTTTCCGTGCGTTTCGGCACCTTCTATTGGGTGGGATCATGACAATGTCCCATAACCATTGCCAAGCGGGATCGCGTGCTTCTCGGAGCGTGATCCCCCCGCATCCAGTGAATGAGCCCCTGCATTGTTCGACGAGAACCTCTTCATGGCACCCGGCGCCAGTTTCGACGGCCTGCTGGATCTGCTGATCCCTGCCCTGACGCGGACGGATGAGCCTTTTGTCGTGTTGATCGACGGGGGGTCCGGGTCGGGAAAGACCACCTTGGCCGTCGCTCTGCAAACCAGCCTCGTTGTCCTCCGGACACCTGCACAGTTGGTCTCCCTCGACCACTGTTATCCCGGGTGGGACGGACTCGCCGCCGGTTCGCACATGGTGGTCGACGACATGCTGGATCCGGACGCACCGGGCTATCGACGGTGGAATTGGCAGAAATCGGAGCCGGCGGAATGGGTCGAGCTGGACTCCGACCGGCCGCTCATCATCGAGGGCTGCGGTGCCCTCACCCCGCTCAATGCGGCGTACGCATCACTGGGCATCTGGGTCCACCGCGATCCTGAGGACCGGAAGGAAGCCGCGCTGCGACGCGACCGAGGGGCATTCGAACCCTATTGGGACCGCTGGGCGGCGCAGGAACACCGGCATTGGGCGGCTCATCGGCCCTGGAATCTCGCAGGCCTAGTTTGTGTCGTCGGCCCCGGGTAAATTGCCCGGCAGAAAGGGGGCAAGGATGACCCAGTACGCACTGAACAAGTGCATTTTCGACCACCTCCGTCGGCTCGAGAACCCGGATGACAACAGAGCGCCCGATGACATCGTCACCGCGGGCTATGTTCTGGACGCCGCCGAGCTGGCCGCGGTCGACAACGGCGACGTAGCCGCATTCCACGACCTGGGGGTGCACCCCGTGCTCATCAATGGCTATTGCCGCGCGAATGGCTGGAAGCGTGCGGATTACAAGCAACTCTTCCGGGCCGATCAGATTGCGGCAGCCGAAGCAACCGAGGGGGTCCGATGGCAGAAATCGTGATGGGGTTCAGCGCGTCACATGCCCCGATGATGTCCGCAGACCCGACATCCGCGCCGGCCGACATGGCCGACCGGTTCTTCGGGGCGCTGAAGAATGTCCAGAACCGGATCCTCGATTCCGGGGTCGAGGCGCTGGTGATGCTTTCCGGTGAGCACTTCACCAACTTCTTCCTCGACAACCTCCCCCAGGTGTGCGTCGGGGTGGGCGAATCCAACCTCGGTCCGGTCGAGAAATGGCTCGGGATCGAACGCGTCGAGGTGCCCGGTCACCCGGGCCTTGCCAACGCGATCCTCGCCGGGACGATCGAGCGGGGGCACATGCCCTCGCTGTCCCATCGCCTCGTGATCGACCACGGCTTCATGACCGTCTACAACGAGATCGCACCCAAGGCCGATCTGCCGCTGATCCCGATCGTCATGAACTGCACGACTCCACCGCTGATGACGTTGCAGCACTGCTATGACTTCGGTGTCTCCGTGGGCGAGGCCATCCGGGCGTTCGACGGTGCCGGCAAGGTCGCGATCTGCGGTGCGGGAGCCCTCTCCCACTTCGTCGGTGAGCCGCGGGTGGGCGATATCGACCAGGACTTCGACCGCTGGTTCCTCTCGATGCTCGAGGAGGACTGCCCCGACGAACTGCTCAGCATCGGCAACGATGAGCTGATGAAGGGCGGCAACGGCACCGGCGAGGTCCGGGCCTGGGTGGCCGTCGCCGGTGCCATGAAGGGCTCGAAGACCACGGCGCTCGCCTATGAACCCATCTATGAGTGGATCAACGGCATGGGCGTGGTCCTCCACGAACCGAAGGTGGCGTGATGGCGGCCGCGGCCCACGGTGATCCCGTGGTCGATATCCATGCCCACGCCATGCCCATGCCGCTGCTCCAGTGGCTGGAGTCCGAGGGTCTGGCCGATCTGTCCCGGGTGGAGAACGACGGCGTGGTCATCCTCGACACCAGGGTCAGCGGAGTGGGGCCGGGCGCTCCACTGCCCCTGGCCCGGCCGATGTATGACGTGGACCTCCGGCTCGCCGACATGGACGAGCAGGGGGTCACCCACCAGGCGATCTCCCTGCCCCCGTTCCTCATGGGGTCCACCTGCCCCGACGAGGATCTCGTCGTCGAACTCGTGCGCCGCGGCAACGAAGCCCTGGCGGACTATGTCGCCGGGTCCGACCGGCTCGTCGGGCTGGTCGGTGTTCCGTTGGGGTTCGTGGAGGGCGAGCGGGAAGTACGCCGGGGGCTCGATCAGCTCGGCATGCCCGGCGCCGCCATCGGTTCCCAGGGGGCCGGCAAGGATCTCGACGATGACGCCAACACCCCCGTGTGGCAGCTGTTGTCCGAGCGGTCGGTGTTCACGTTCCTCCATCCCTCGGCGGTGCCCGCCCCGGCGAGGATGAAGGACTATTGGTTCCCCCAGTTGCTCGGTTATCCCATGGAGACGGCCATCGCGACCTCGCGACTGATCTTCTCCGGACGTCGGGAGGCGCATCCGTTCCCGCTGTGCCTGGCGCACGGCGGTGGTTGCGTACCCTCGGTGCGGCCGCGTCTGCAAATGGGCTGGGAACGCAAGGAGGTGGCGAAGACCACCGAGCGACCGCCTCAGGACCTGTTCAACGAGCTCTATTTCGACACCGCGGTCTTCGACCCCACCGCACTGCAGCGGTTGATCGAGGACGTCGGCGCCGATCATGTGCTCGTGGGCACCGACTATCCGTTCGAGCTGGCCGACCTCAACCCGGTCGCCAGCGTGGGCGAAGTCACCCTCGGCGGCTCGGCCCGCAGCCTGATCCTGGGCCGCACGGCAGCGAAACTGCTGGGTCTCGGGACAGATCACTAGTCCCCGAGCTCGACCGGTGGCCGCTCCAGCGCACCATCGGCCGGGTCGCCGGAGGGCGGCATCGCGAATTCGCGGCGTACGCCCTCACCATCGGCGTGCACCAGCAACACGGTCGCCACATTGCGACGCCCGATCGGGAGCAGGCGGGCCACGAAGTTGTCCCCGTCGCCCGCCTGTTCCAACGTCTCCCTGGTGGCCGTGAGCACGTTGCGGCACACCTCGTCCGTGCACTCCACCCGGCGGTCGTCGATGAGCGCCACCGTCGCGCCTCGTTCCCGCGCCGCTCTCGCCGCCTCGCTCACCTCCCGGGTCGCCAGCCCGCGCCCCCGGATCGCGTCCCGCAGCGCGGCCTCCGTGAGCCGGCATTCGGTACGCTCCGCCGCCGTCAGCTCCTCGCCGCTGGAGATCCTGGCAAGGATCGGTCCGACCTGCCGGGCCAGGCGAGCACGATATTCCCGGCGGGCCTCGGCCTGGGACGCCATGCGGCCGATCTCCTCGAGCGCCGCCGCCTCCTCCTGACGGGCCGTGGCCTCCCTGCGACGCGCTCGGCGCATGACGAGCCGATAGACGGTCCCCGCGACCGGTGCGGTCAGCAGCCCCATCTGCTCAACCGCCACGGCCGCGGACAGATCGCGCGTCATGCCCCACAGCACACCCTGGACGATCAGGATCAGGGTCATCGCCCACGCCGTGTGCCAACGCCCGATCATCGCGAGCAGACCCATCATGAACGCCGCGGCCGTGGCCGGCCACAGCGCCGAGAGTTCCCCGACCGGCGGGCTGATCTGAGTGCCGACCAGCGCCATCACGCCGATCCAGCCGAGCGTGGCCACGTCGCCGATGAGCGTCCGGCTCCATCTGGCTGACAGCGGCACTCCCGCGATGACGCCCGACGCCAGCGCGGCGAGCACAACCAACCAGGGCCGGTCATAGGATCCCCAGTTCCCCAGCGTGAGGAGTCCGGCGAAGCCGGCCTGGACCGCGAACCAGCCATAGCCGTTCAACGGCGCGAATGGGGCCCTGCGCGACTTGCGGGGCTTCATGCCGGACTCCAGTGAATCGTCACCGTCGTCCCTCGACCGGGCGCGGAGTCGATCTCAGCCGTCCCACCGGGCAGGGAGTTCATGCGGTGGAGGATGCTCTGCGTCACTCCGAGTCGTTCTCGGATGGTCCCGGTGTCGAAGCCCGGCCCGTCATCGCAGATCTTGATCGTCACGCCGTGATCCCCGATGACCACGCGGCTGCCAGCGGTGGCGTGGCGGACGGTGTTGCGTACGGCCTCCTCCACCGCCGCCTCGATCTCGATCGCCGCCTGCCGGGGAATCTCCGTCTCCTGGCTGATGTCGCCCACGTGAACGGGGATGCCATACCCCGCACAGCGCTGCAGAATCCGATCGATCATCTCCGCAGCCGTCTCCACCTCGTCCTCATCGGGCCGCAGCTGACGGAGGCGACGCTCGACGGTCTCGGCCTGTACGCGAAGTTTGTCGCTCGGCACCCCCTCGGCGCCCGCGGACAGCAACGACAGGACAAAATCGTGGGTGTGCCGGTCGAGCCGGCCGATCTCCTCCTCACGCGCCTGCAGCATCGCCACTTCGGCCTGTTCACGGCCACTGCGCAACAGGACCCGGTTGCCCCGATTGATGTCCCTCAACATCGACAGCACGAGCACGAAATAGAAGCCGGAGTGCAGGAGAGCGAACACGAGCCGGACCAGAGTCGTGTCCCAGCTCGTGACGATGCCGAGGTCGCGCATGACCAGCTCGACGAGAATGCAGTAGAAGAAGAGCGAACACCAGGCAACGGCTCGGGGCATCGTCATGATGGCGCAGACCGCGGCGAGGCCCGGCATGGCATGGATCCAGAAGTCGAGCCGCGAGGACTCGTCGGCGACGGCGACCAGGGGCCACAGCCCGATCGCCACCGGATAGCTCACCGCGGAGACCCAGAGCAGTGTTCGCCCCAGCCGAATCCGATCCATGATGAAGACGACGAGGGCTGCAACCCCCGGCAGCCAGGCGATCGTCGAGACGAGCACCGTCGCCCAGACGGTTTCGGGACGGGCGCCGAGCTGTGTCACCACCCCACGGAGGGCGTACAACACATAGAGCGCGCCGAGCGTGATCCCCATCGCCCGGACCTGGCCCGAGGCCAGGCCTGCTGCGGCGGTCACGACTCCCGGCTGGGGGGTGGGAGCACTCCGTCCTCGACCGCGCGCTTGTAGAGATCGACCTTCGTGTGTGCCGCTCGGCCCTGCTGGGCGTACTTCGCCCGGATCCGCAGCAGATAGTCATTCACGGTCGTGATCGACAGTCCGATCTGCGAGGCGACGCGCTTGGCCGACTCACCGCACGCGAACAGTTCCAGCACCTCGCGCTGCCGGGCCGAGAGGCCCACCGCGTCCAGACCGGGATCCGAATCGACCGCGGCCGCCCACTCGTTCGTCAGCGCCTCCGCGCCATCGTTCAGGCAGCCCCGAATCGCTTCGATCAGTTGCTCGGGCGTATGTGACTTGCGGGCGATCCCGCGTACGCCACCCTTGGCCGCCGAACGAATGAGAAAAGCGTTCTCCCCCGACGTATAGGCAAGCGAAGGGATCCCCTGCTCGGTCAGCGCAGCGACATTGTCCTCCGGCATCGACCGGTCGGCGAGGCTGAGGTCCAGCAGCACCAGATCGAGTTGCTGCCCGCCCTCCAGGAGTTCCGGCACCGTCCGGGCTGTGGCAACAAGACGGAGATCATCGGTCTTCTCCAGCAGCGCCGTGATGCCCAGCGACACCGCAAAGTGATCGTCCACAAGTCCAATCGCAAAAGTCTGCACGTCCCAACCTCCCGAACACCCGTGGTGCTCTCAGACCTGGGTGCCCTCAAAATTGAGGACTGTTGCCGGCCCATAACCCGATTCTAGGATGACTTAGCGATGGCTGCATTGGGGGATGAGTCATCAACTTGAGGCCCCGGCTTGACCGGGGCCTCGCCAATTCCCCCGGAGTCTCTTCGGGCGTTCGCCTCAGCGGGCCCCCGGGCGCACACCGATCGTCAACGGCACCGCTTTGTTGACGGCTGCGAAGAAGTCGTTGCCCTTGTCATCGACGACGATGAACGCCGGGAAGTTCTCGACCTCGATCTTCCAGACCGCTTCCATGCCGAGCTCTTCGTATTCGACGACCTCGACCTTCTTGATGCAGTCCTGCGCCAGCCGTGCCGCCGGGCCACCGATCGATCCGAGATAGAAGCCGCCGTGCGCGTTGCACGCATCGGTGACCGCCTGGGAACGGTTGCCCTTCGCCAACATGACCATCGAGCCGCCGGCCGCCTGGAACTGGTCGACATAGGAATCCATCCGGCCCGCTGTGGTCGGCCCGAACGAACCGGACGCCATGCCGTCCGGTGTCTTCGCCGGCCCGGCGTAATAGACGGGGTGGTTCTTCAGATAGTCCGGCATCTCCTCGCCGGCATCCAGGCGTTCCTTGATCTTGGCGTGCGCGATGTCGCGTGCCACGATCAGCGAACCGGTCAGGGACAGCCTGGTCTTCACGGGATGCTTCGTCAGCTCGGCGAGGATCTGCGGCATCGGCTGGTTGAGGTCGATCTCGATCACGTCCCCGCCCAGATCGTCGCTGACGGTTTCGGGCAGATAGTGCGCCGGCTCGAACTCCAGCTGCTCGATGAACACGCCGTCGGCCGTGATCTTGCCCAGGCACTGGCGATCGGCGGAACAGCTCACCGCGATCGCCACCGGCAGCGAGGCGCCGTGGCGCGGGAGGCGGACCACGCGTACGTCATGACAGAAGTATTTGCCGCCGAACTGAGCCCCGATCCCCAGATCCCGGGTGAGCTGGAGGACCTTTTCCTCCATCTCGAGGTCCCGGAAGCCCCGGCCCGTCTTGGCGTTGCCGGTGGTGGGAAGGGTGTCGAGGTATTTCGCCGAGGCGTACTTCGCCGTCTTCAATGCGAACTCCGCCGACGTTCCGCCGACAACGATCGCCAGGTGATAGGGCGGGCAGGCCGCGGTGCCGAGCGAGCGGATCTTCTCCTCCAGGAACGGCAGGATCGCATCCGGGTTGAGGATCGCCTTGGTCTCCTGGAACAGATAGGACTTGTTCGCCGAGCCGCCGCCCTTGGCCATGAAGAGGAACTTGAATTGGTTCTCGTGACCGGGGGCCGTGTCGGCGTACAACTCGATCTGCGCAGGGAGGTTCGATCCCGTGTTCTTCTCCTCGAAGAACGTGACGGGCGCGTTCTGGGAATAGCGGAGGTTGAGCTTGGTGTACGCGTCATAGACCCCCCGCGAGATCGGCTCTTCGTCCGTGCCCTCGGTGAGAACGTGCTGCCCGCGCTTGCCCATCACGATCGCGGTGCCGGTGTCCTGGCACATCGGGAGTACGCCGCCCGCCGCGATATTGGCGTTCTTGAGCAGATCGAGCGCCACGAACTTGTCGTTGTTGGAGGCCTCGGGGTCCGCCATGATCTTCTGGAGCTGGGCCAGGTGCGCGGGGCGGAGATAGTGCGCGATGTCGTGCATCGCGGTCTCGGTGAGGAGACGCAGTGCCTCGGGGTCAATTTCCAGGAAAGTACGCCCACCCGGGCCTTCCACCAATCGCACGCCCTCATCGGTGAGCTTGCGCCAAGGTGTCTGGTCCTCCCCGATCGGCAACAGGTCCTCATAGGCGAACTCGGACATGACGGCTCCTCCTTGACGCGCGATTTCCCCCGTCCATCTTTTCATGTCGGGGGCAGCTGTGCCGAACCGTCCGAGCGGTTGCCCGTCGTTTGATTTCCGCGAATCGACCTTGGTCGGAGTGCTAGTTTCGAAACTGTAAGTCGCTGCTCGAACAGCACGCATACAGCCCTGGGAGGCAATCAACAATGAACAAGCGCGAAGTAGTTGTCCTGGCCGCTGCTCGGTCCGCCGTGGGCGCGTTCGGCGGGTCCCTGTCCGGGATTGAGCCGATCGACCTGGCGGCCGAGGTCATGAAGGCAACCATCGAGCGTTCCGGCGTCGATCCCAACGAGATCGGCTATGCAACCGTCGGCAACATCATCCCCACCGAGCCTCGCTACCCCTATGTCTCCCGCGTGGCGTCTGTTCAGGCGGGTCTTCCGGAGACCTCCGTCGCGATGCAGGTCAACCGCCTGTGCGCGTCCGGCCTGCAGGCCGTCGTCACCTCCGCCCAGCAGATCGAGCTGGGCGATTATGAGTACGCCATCGGCGGCGGCGTCGAGGTCATGAGCCGGGGCACCTATATGTCCCCCGCCACCCGCAGCGGCGCCCGCATGGGCGACACCTCGATGCACGACGCGATGGTCAACGCGCTGACCGACCCCTTCGGCGTCGGCCACATGGGCATCACCGCCGAGAACCTCGCCGAGCAATACAACATCACCCGCGAGGAGCAGGACGAGCTCGCCCTGCAGAGCCAGGAGCGCGCGCAGAAGGCCATCGAGGCCGGTGTGTTCAAGGACCAGATCGTCCCGATCACCCTCAAGTCCCGCAAGGGCGAGACCATCTTCGACACCGACGAGCACCCCCGCAAGGGTGTGACCATCGAGGCCTTGGCCAAGATGCGCCCGGCGTTCAAGAAGGACGGCACCGTCACCGCTGGCAACGCTTCCGGCATCAACGATGGCGCTGCGTTCATGGTCCTCGCCTCCGCTGAGGCTGCCGAGAAGGCCGGCCGCCAGCCGATCGCCAAGATCACCGGCTATGCCGTCGCTGGCGTCGACCACGCGATCATGGGCTATGGCCCCGTCCCCGCCGTGCAGAAGGTCCTGGAGAAGACCGGCCTGAAGCTCGAGGACATGGACGTGATCGAGTCCAATGAGGCCTTCGCCGCTCAGGCATGCACCGTCGCCAAGGAGCTCGGCCTCGACCCGGAGAAGACCAACCCGAACGGCGGCGCCATCGCGCTCGGCCACCCTGTCGGCTCCTCAGGCTGCCGCATCCTCGTTACGCTGGTACACGAAATGCGCAGACGCAACCTGAAATACGGCATAGCCTCCCTTTGCATTGCCGGCGGCATGGGTACCGCTGATATCATCGAAATCTTGTAAATCGAACGAGGCAAGACAATCTTTTAAATATATTTATACTATTCAACATTTTAATGGTCAAAAAAGCCCGGATCTCCCGGGCTTTTTGGCGTTTAATATCGCATTTAAACATCTTTGGTTGGAATAATAAAAACCCGAACTGTCCTTGACATAGGGTAGCATTAAACTGAAGAACCCCCTATAAACGAAACAGGGGATTCTCTCGCCCGAGTTTGACAGATAAACATATAAAAGCATTGAAATATCAAGGAAATTTAAGCTATGAGGCAAAAAGTTGTCCCCAGGATTCAATTCAAAACATCGAAATCTGACCGCCGGAACATAAGCCAGGGGACGGTTCTCTGTCTTGACACAGACCGAATGGCGTGGTAGAATAGCCCAGAGGTGAAGAGTGGTGCCGAGACATGCCAGGAAACTTAGTTCAACGGGAATATATCACATATTGCTCATCGGCATCAATCAGCAGCAGATATTTAAAGATAGAGAAGATAACGAAAAATTCATAAAAGTATTGGCGGAATGTAAGAAAATAAGCGAATATCGGCTATATGCCTATTGCCTTATGGGAAATCATCTCCATCTGATGATAAAAGTGAACAAAGAACCGTTAGGTCAAATATTTAAACGAATTTGCGGGCGTTATGTCTACTGGCATAATGCAAAATATCACAGGGCGGGACACTTGTTTCAAGACAGGTTTAAAAGTGAACCGATTGAAGACGACGAATGCTTTTTGCGTGTGCTTCGATATATCCACCAAAATCCGGTGAAAGCGAAATTGGTGAACAAGATAGCGGATTATCCCTATAGCAGCTATCCCAGTTATAGAAACACGAAAGACAATCATCTGGTTGATGCTGATTTTCTGCCGGGTAAAATGAACAAAGAACAGCTGGTAAAATTCCACAGCGAGTCAAGCGAAGATACTTATTTGGATATCACAGAAGGCCCGATTCGTCTGACAGACGAGCAGGCGACGGAAATTATAAGAAAAGTAACAAAAGGTGAAAATCTATCGGCATTTCATGTACTGGAAAACAAAATGAGAAACAACATAATCAGTAAACTGAAAAACGAGGGTCTTTCAATCAGGCAGATCAGCAGATTAACGGGGATAAGCAAGGGAATTGTCGAGAGAGGCGGGAAATAGGACGCAGATCCGTCCCCCGTCATACATAGTCTCAATGATTATTTTGCATGAATCAGGCAAAAGGACAGTGTTATCCGCACACCCAAGGAAGCCGGGTTTTTTGTCCGTGTAAAAGCATAGCCATATAATGCAGCGGCAAGCAGAAAAGTCATGATCTGACCGCAGGTTTGCATTATTTGGCATACCTGCGGCTTTCTCGTTTTTGTATCAAAAAATGATGAATGGAAAAGATATTGTGGATTTTATCTTTTTGTGTTACTGTTCCTCAACCGGGAGCCAGACCTCGAAATAGCCCGTGACGCCGTTATCCTCGAATACGCTGCAAACGAGGTTGCCTCTGGCCCCGCCGCTGAGCTTTAACCCCTTTTCTTCCGCGTAATCCATCACATAGTCCAGATGTCGGGGTGTAAACGCGTTTTTTCCGGTGCTCTTGAAGGCCGAATGAATGCACTTTTGCGGCGGATAATGCGTAACGGGCGGGCATATTGGGGCGTCAAATTCCTCCGCATACGGCATGTCCAGGGAAAATCCCCAGGCGTAGTCCTCTCCGTTACCCAGAATCCCCTCTTTGCTGATCTCAAAGTAGCGCTTGGCGAACGGCATGTACTTCATCCACTGCCGGCTCAGCTTCTGGACCTCCGGACTGTTGTCGTACAAAAAGTTATAGCGGTTGAGGTAGCTCACGATATCCGGGCTCATACTCAGATCGCATTTTCCTATGTACTCCCGTACCTTTGATATGCCGTCCACATGCTGATTGATCTGCTGCAGTAAGAGCTTTTGATGCCGGATGGTTTCCTCTATTTCCTCTCTTTTTTCGTCCAGCATATCAAGCAGCCCGTCATACGGGCATTGGGAGACCATGTGGGCAATCTGCTCAATTCCGAACCCGAAGTTCTTGTACCAGATGCAGTCGATCAGAAAGTTTATGTCCCAGGAGTCGTAATACCGGTAATCATTGTTTTTGTCCTTGGTCGGTGTTACCACGCCCTTCTTTTCGTAATATCTCAGAAGGTCCGTGGAAATATCCAGTATTCTCGACACATCGCCTATTTTGTACAGCATAAATCCTTCCCCCCGTTTACTTTCATCATATTATACAAATTTTTGAACTTTTCTTCAACACATTCATCGGTATGCCCTTGACTTTGGTATTGTCCCAAGGTTTATAATAGAGGTATAATATCTATAGGAGGTAATGGACCATGGCCTATATGCCACTCGATAAAAGCAAGCTATATCTGGACAGAACCAAGATGACGAAGATCTACGATCTCAGCAACCCCTGGGGCGTAGATACCCCCCTCTGGCCCTTCCCCGGCGCCCGCCAGGACCTTCAGTTCCCGCGCGGCCAGTATCTCGGCCGCTTCCACAAGAGAACCATGACCTACACCGGAACGCTGCATGCCGGCACGCATATGGACGCGCCCAACCACGTTTTGCATGAAGAAGAGGTCGACCGCGAACGCAACGGCTACTCCTTCAACGAAATTCCTCTGGAATATACCATCGGCACCGGCGTCATCCTCGATATGCGCCATTTGAAGGACCGTTTTGAGTCCATCTGGAAGACCGGCTTTGAAGAAGGCCTCTGGTATGAGCTCAAGCCCTCTGACTTTGAAGAAGCCTGCAAGAAGGATAACCTCGAAATTCGCCCCTATGACTGGGTTGTCGTCAACACCGGTTTCCAGCACTACTGGAGAAAGAACAACGACAAGTACTACAACTACTATCCCGGCATGGGCCCCGAGGTTGCCAAGTGGCTCATCCACGAAAAGAACATTAAGGGTATTTCCGGAACCTGGGGCGCGACCGACGCGCCGTTGTGGCACAACCCGCTCAAGGAGCAAATGCCCTGGCTCGATACCGCCTACCGCAAGGCTTACGGCAAGGACCCTGCCATTGAATTCAATGATTACGAACCCTGCCACAGGCTGTTCATGCAGCATGGTGTCTGCACCGTTGAAAATGCCGGCGGCGACATTGATGATTGCACCGGTAAGCGCATGATCATCTCCGCGACCCCCTTCCGCTGCGAAATGGCCGACGGCGGATTCGTCAGGCTCGTTGCCTGGGAGGAAGGTTCCTT
>LSQX01395295.1_pt1 | contig 20777 bp, 17 predicted proteins | sample 654561 | NCBI WGS metagenome assembly LSQX01 (sample SAMN04489861, study PRJNA283612) | anaerobic digester metagenome | isolation source: 4 biogas reactors fed with cattle manure at either 37C or 55C with and... | place: Denmark: Kongens Lyngby | collected 2014 | reverse complement strand
AACGGGTCATAGGCATTCTTACCCAATGCGCCCAGAGCCCAAGCCTCTGTTAAGATATCACACAAGTCTCAATCCCCTCTAACGGGTCATAGGCATTCTTACCCGGTCAAGAGCTTGCTACCTTGTTCACAACTAACCATTTACGTAAGTCTCAATCCCCTCTAACGGGTCATAGGCATTCTTACCCTAGAACATTTTAGCCCTCATGCAGAGCGACTTTGAGCATGCTGATTTTGCAGTGATGAGCTTCAGAACATCTGGGGGTGGGGGGTATAAATCGTCGGGCCCTCTAAAGCATGTAATTTCAAGCACATACAATTCTTGCAGTGAATTCGATGCAAAAAAACCTAAGTTATTTTGTTTCAGAAGATTATGGTTTTTAGCGGTTTTTTGGCAAATCACTGTCATATTATTGTCCTTTTCTTTTGATTTTATATTTATGTCACAATAAATATAATGCAATAAGTCGTCAAGATATTTTATTATATTTCAGATAATTATCAATTCTTCATAGTCAGTGAAAGTTCCTATGCCTGAAATAAGGATATTTTCAGCACAATTCTTACACAAGATATAGTAGCGCAAGTTATCTTTTTCATGGTCAATAATGTTATCTAGCTTATTTTTTAATTCCATAAATTGTGCGTCACTTAGCGAGCACTCAAAAACGCTTTTTTGTACTCTATGCCCATAATTGAGCAATTGTTTAACACAACGATATCGTGTTTTATTTTCAATTATGTCAAAACAGATGAGATACAAGGTTTGTTTCATTGCCATATAAAAGATGTATATTCTTTTTTATTCTGGAAGTGATTTGCCAATTTTCTTGCTTGCAATGAAAAAATATCTTTTAAGCTCCATGTTCCTGGCGGATCGATTGTAGTAAATTTTGAGTTTATCAGTTTGTTAAATGCAGTAACTACTATCCTCATTCCATCGTTTGTTAGGGAAACCGGCAGCATGTTGACTTTTTCATCATTTTCGATGTTTTCTTCATTACTTAATATATTATATGCAAAATGCTCTATGCGTATTTCTTTTCTATTAATCAGAGATATTACCATATTGTCTACCAGTGCTCTGTATTCTTCCATCAAGTCCAAGACTAAGGATTGTCTGCCATAGTCAATTTCATGCAACGAACCATAATAAACATCCAGTCCACAGATATAGGTTGCACACATAACCTGAATCATCAAAAATGTGTAGCTTAGGCTCAAAAGAGCGTTAACTTCGTCTTTTGGCGGTCTTTTGTTTCTGCCATTAAAAGCAAAGTCTTCGTTTTTGAGCATTATTGGGAAAGTGGAGAAATAATTCTTTGCAGCAATGCCTTCATATCCTCTCAAGCTTTGAAGTGTTTGATGAGAATTCTTTAGTAAATCACAAAGCGCATGGTTTTTGATGAAGACAGATTGTAATATCTCATTCTTATGTCTTGCTTGTCGTTTTTTTAACATGCTATTAGAATTTGTGATTTTTGCATGCACAAATATCTTCGCCAGCATTTCTCGATGCGCTTCATTTGCCAGATATTCAAATTGAGCCACTCTTAAGGCTATGTTTTTCCCGTATTCTCCTACCAGCCTACCTTTATACTTTCCGTAATAAGATACAAACACGGTATCAATGCGATGTTTTAGCAAATAAGTTATAGTTGGTGTGCTTAACGCCACATTTCCTACTAAGATCAGTTGAGAAATATCTTTTGTGTGAAACCATCTTAGCAATTGTTGCGACTTATACACGTAAAGTCGCTCACCTTTTTTACAAACTAAGGCTCCTTGGTCAGCTATATAGATTACAGCCATCATTCATCCTTTCTAATATTCACAGCGATTTGAGTTTCGACACATTTTTTGGGATCATAACTTTTTTCCAAATTGAAGCGAAGCTTTAATCCAACAAGCAAGCTTTGTTCAGGAAAACACAAATCAGATGTTTTGAAATAATATGAAAAGTTCCCAGATTTTATAAAGCCCGCCTTGCCATGTGGTAAAATGCGACTCACAAAGCCAATTATTTCCGGATTGCTTGCATGGCTCAAAGAGGTTAGAAAATTTTTGATCTCTTCAAAAATCGCTTTGGGGTGGGGTAGATTTTGAACTGTAAGGTTATATAAAGACATTTCTTTCAAAAGTTGTTGATCAAATCTCCAAGATTTATGCTTGCGTATAGCAGCGGTTAGGGCAAGACATTTTGTGCCTTCAATGAAATATCCTTGCGAGAAGAGTTCCTGATATAAAAAGCTCCATAAATGTATCTTCATTTCATATTCGCCTTTCATGACCGCTGCTTTGGCTGCTTTTGCCAGAGCAGCTTTCGGATCTCCTAGATCTTTCATAATCTTTGCATATTCAAAAAAAATATACCATTCCTGTTTTTTAACTGATATGATTCTATAGATATCTTCAGCCTTTTGCACTTCTCCTATTTTATGCAAACAAAGAGCCAATCGTCTTGAAAGCCAAATTCTATTTCTATCAGAAATGCTTTTTGAGTTTTGCAATGTTTGTTTACAAAATGCAATACATTTTTCATATTGTTCTGCTTCAAGAAGGCTTTTTGAATATAAAAGAATGTATTGCTCATCAAGGCTAAGCAAGCTTGAGTTCTGTTTTTCTTGTGGCTTAATATCATTTGGCAAAGATCTCAAATCAATTTTTTCTAAAAGCTGAACAATGAGGTTTTTATTCAGTTGCGGATTATTTGTGATCATTGCTTTTATAGCCAAGAACAAAGGTAGTTTTGACGGTTCTTTTTCAAGCAAATCGCAAAGGGTATCGATCTGTATTACAAGCCCTTCTATGTCTAACTCACCTTGATTTTTAAAAAATGCAAAGTAGATAATCCATGCATAGTTGGTCTTAATAGATTGCCAACATCCATTTTGTTTGGTCAAGTGATCTGCCAATTTGATTGCAGGGCCCCACATTGCTAGTTTTTGATAGCATTGCAATAAAAGTGAGCCTACATAATAGTCTGTTCTATCTTTTGAACTTTGTTTCCACAAAGCTTCCAATAGAGAAATAGCTTCTTGATAGTTTTTTTTACTTATCATATTTTTTGCCACAACGATACTGTCTTTTAGGTTTATCATAATTTCCTCACAAAATTAGGCTTAATGTTTTAATATCTTCTTTGTTTGAGAGCTTTAATATTCCAAAACCGGTATCAAATTCCGATACTCCAATTTCATCGAAATAAAGATATATCTGTGTTTCCAAATTTTTTAATTCAATTTCATATTTTTGATGTTTTTGCTTGATATCAAGATATGCAGAGACAGTCTCTCTGAGCTTAGATTTTTGATTTTGAGCCGGCAAAGCGCGAGACTGATCATATCGTTCTAGATGCAAAATAGGGCTATTATATGCAGGATGAAGATCTGAAAAATCACAACTACATAAATCATTATCGGGCGTGATATTCAGGAGTTTGCGAATTTTATTACAGCTCATCGCGTTTCCCTTGAGAGCAGATTTTAAGAAATCTGAACTTTGCCAATTTGACGATTTTTTGAGTAAAGCATTCGCCATATCTTTGCCTTTTGAAAAGGTACCAATGGTATAGGTGATGATCTTCTTTTGCTTTGCATCCAAGAAGGTTTTTGTTTCCAATTCGGCTACGATGTTTCGCAAAGCAAAACACTGTTCTTTGAGATAAACCCATTTCGGACTTGCAAGAGCATCATCATATTTGTCCACTATTTCTGGTATCGTATTGTCTTGAGGAGATGCATCCGTTTCTTTAGTAAGATCAGCTATGCTTGGCTGAATTGTATGCACGATTTGCATTACCGCTTTAGCATCAATTTGTTTCACTAAACTGATGGCATCGAAAATCTGAATGGCTTGCAATTGATCTTTTTCCAGTGATACAAAATAACTGCGTAGACCAGTTACTTTATGGATTCCTCCGGGCAGTTTGACTAAGTTTCCATAGCTGTTTTTACTAACGCGGCTTTGCTTAGGGAAAACCTCTAGATTGATTGGATATGCCCCAAGCTCAAACTCAGAGGCTAATCTTTGAGCAATACTTTTTGCAAGTGTGGCGTTGACTTCAGATTGAAAAAATATCCACACATGATATCCTTTATACCCACTAAATTCGTAAAGAGCTTCAATTTGATAGGAATCTAAAACTTTTTTAATGTTCGTTAAAATACTGAAAAATCCTTCCTGAATCCATGCATCAAACTGGGGATCATGAATGTCTGCAAGATGCTCCTTGGTTATATCAATATCAAAGACTATCCATTTTACGCGATTTTGCATATTTAATTGATAGGCGCCCAAGGTATAGAGTCCCATTAAGTGTCCTCGGATCTTTGCATGAGTCAAGGGCTCTTGAATCGGATTATAACCACTTTTGCCATTAGCAGATACCCACTGTCTAGCGTGTGAATTTTCTCTTCCTTGAAAAAGATTTAAAAACCTTTCAATAAAAAGTGGATTTTCAAAAGCTATCTCATTTTGTGGCTTGACATCTGAATCATGAATATTTTGCATATAAGAATGCTTTAGCTCAATGCCGTTTAAGTGAGCTTGTGTTTCTAATTCTCGTGATTTATCAAGCATACCAGTTTGCACATAGCAGTCAAAGAGCAATTGGTAAAACTTAGCATTTGAAACCTGCGCGCTTATACAGTTTTGTAATAACTCTATGTATTCATCAGTTTTTCCCGTATTTTTAAAGATTTTTAATTTTTCTTGAATTGCTTCTTGGTGATTTGGATTTACCGAAAGAACTCTATCCAAGCTATGTGTTGCCTTGTCTGGGTGTCCCAAAAGTAAATAGTTCCTCGCGATTTCTATTAATTGAGAATCTTTAAGGTGCGTATCTCTAATAGCCTGTTCTGTTAACAACAAAGATTGTTCATAGTTTTCAGCCAAAAACGCTGTACTAAACTTCATGCGATAAACATGAAAATCGTCTTTTACAACATTTTTTATTTCTGTATCCAAGTTAATTACTTTTTTATTCATTTTCTTGCTCCTGTTCTTGCTTTTTATAAGTATATATAGTTCAATATGTTTTTTGTTTGACAAAAAAATGCCATCATACTTTTATTGCATCGGCGAATAAAAAATAGGTGGATTGAAAATGGGATTTTTTAATGATTTTTTTTCATGGCTTAATAGTAGCAGCTTTGAGCGAGATTTAATATATTATTCACCTGCTATATGGAGAGCGATACAAGACCCGGGATTGCTTGACAGAGATAAAGATATTTTAAACAAAAGTTTTGCATTTATGTGGGTATGTAGAGGCCCCAAAATGAAACAGTATTTTATAGTTCGAAAAATCGCTTTTGAAGCTGATTATAGTAATGATGAATTTGCACTATGTCTCTTTGGAAAGTTTTTTCAAAGATTACTCAAGGCAAAAGCCTCTCTTATGAAAAAACAAATGGAACTGCCTGAAACCAATTTTTATAAATATTTGTACGGCACTGGAGTGATTATAATTGGAAATTGTTTAATAGAACTTGGTCAAGAGATAAGAGGAGCCACGCAAGAGACCCAAGAACTAGGGTATGAAACTGGCATGGGCGAAATCCCGCCTCCCATTGAGGTTTTACAATACCAGCTACATCTGCGCCAACAAGCACGATATCTCAGCATCCATATAGAAGAACACTGGAAAGAGCGTGAATTAAACGTTTTATGCCATGATTTGGAAAGCGGCAGCGGAGGCACATCTATGCGCCTAGTGGATGAGAAGCAGTCCAATATCTATAAATTGCATCAAAGAATACGAGAAAAACTAAAAAAAACTATTAGTGAACAGGGATTTTCTGAAGATGTGGGAAGGCTTTTTATATGCAGCTATTTAAAAGAATTATGTCAGAATTGTGATATTTTAACCACATATAAAGAAGTAAAGGCATCAAAACACAAAGGAGGCAGCAATGCCGAAAAAAGATAAAGAAAAGCTTTATGAGCTTTATATTGCAAGCCTAGAAATAGAGATTCCCGATCAATTATTTTCAGACTTGAAAGATTTGAATATACCCGATAAAAGTGAACTTAGCTTTGCAGATATCCCGGATTTTGCTCCGGAAGATGTAGGCATTATCTTGGCAACAATAAGTGAAGAATTTCTGATAGAAAGCCTTATCGTGGGCAAAAATGAGTGTGGACTATATGAGGCATATAAAGTGAGTAGTTTTACGTGCTTTGCCAGTGAATACGATATCATTTTTCAGGCTGGACACTATAGCTATATTTTGGAGATGGACAATCATTACTATCTAGAAGAAAATGAGGTAAAAGAAGGGATAGTATTTGATTATCTTGAGCCTAAAGAATTGGCAGACCTCAAGGAAAAGATCTTAGAGCACAAAGATAAAACTCTCATCCCGCAGACAGGCACTGATCTTAATTCTCCGGAAAATAAATTTAGAATTATGGAACACAAGCTAACTCTAAGCTATCGCAAATCTTCAGCAGCGCTATGGATACCACAAATCCAATTACAGTTTCTTCGTGATGAAGAGTCTGTTTTGGCGCACACCGCTGCCGATAGTGGGCTAGACGAAATATTTAGGATATTTGAAAAGCAAAAAGATCAAAACTCTTATTTTGCGCGAGAGTTCAGTTTGCATCGAAATGAAAATAAGGAGCTTATGTTTATCACAGATCTAGAGTATATAGGACAAAAAGCAGAAATCCTCTGCGGAGATATTGTGGTATTTCGCGGTGTATTGCCAGAGCAACTGATTTTGGTGCATTTTATGCCTCTTACCGTAGATAAAGCCCAAAATATTTTAGGCGTAAGCGTTAAGATAGTAAAGGATTAAGAGTAGTGCCTAGCCTCAGTAAGTTAGCTTCAAATTGTCTGCAAGCAGGATCCATGGAATCTAGCAAGATCGCCTTGCAAATGATTTTGCAAAATAATATAGAACTCACCGAGCAAGATCATGTTTTTGATATATTAAAGAGAGCATGGAACCCTGCACTGCAATTAGCATCACTATTATGGCTGATCAAAAACAAATTAAAGCTTGAAGATTTGAGCGATTTACTTGGTTTTGATATTACCGCCTTACAGGAGATGAGATACATCTCTCCCTTCGAGGCTTTGTTCCCCGCTGTGGGAAACGATCAAGCTGTATCTTTAAAACGCGTGATCTATTATCCATTACCCGCTGCAGAGCTACAAACAATCTGCTTAAATGGTGGTGGAATAAAATCCTACAATCACTTAGCAAAGCTTTCAGGCAAAAGCGGCATCATTGCTTTTGATGCTCCTATCGATGGCAATTCTTGGCAAATGGCAGCTATGGCTGTGATGAAAAGCGAGGAAAAACTGAGTGATAAATATGCTTTTACCGGGATAGTAATGGCAAATGGTGAGATAAGATCAGCAGAGTCTTTGGCTTTGAAACAGGCTTTTTGCAAAAAGACAGGAAAAAGGTTTATTAGCCGCATCACACAAGTAGCCCAACTAGATAGCTGGTTAAACGAAGAGCTTATCCCTCTGCCGCTATTAAACTACTTTGGAAGCGAAAAAGAACAGTTCCGCTGTTTAGAAAGCATAGAAAAATGCATTCAAGAAAGCATGGCTTGGTTTAGTTTAGCTGCCTTGGAAGAGTTTTTTGGTATTCAGTCAAAGCAGCTGATTTTGGGAAATACAGAATCTTTGCCTTTTGAGCCTGCTATTTGGCAAAAGTTTGTGTGTGAAACATCAAAATCAAACATCGAGGATTTGCGAGACAAACTTGGCTCACGTGGCATTATCTGGTTTTTGGCAGGACAGATCAGTTCTTTGCAATTTGGCTTGGGATCCATCATTGGTTTCAAGCAAGGGCTTAGCATCTTGCAGCTGGATTTTACAAGTTCCAGATACAAGCAAGTCATTTCATTATATGGTGATAAAAATGCTAGAGAACTTAAAAATGTATCTCAACCGGAAGGTGGTTTTAAGAAAATAAAAACAAACTTTGAATACAATAACCCTGATTCGCAAAGCCTTAGCTTGATACTATATCTGGGTAGTCACAACCCTATAGGCGAAGCAAAAGCTTTTTCTGGAAAATATTTAGGAGTAGGAAATTATTTGATAATAGAAGCGCTTGAAGCACAGGGTGTGATGAATCTAGAAGAAGATTGGCTAGAATGGGTACAAGAGATAAACTCTGCTTTAAATGAATTGCGGGGCAATTATCACTTCCAAGAAATACATCTTTTTCAGACGGCGCCCACTGCATTGTGCATGGCCTTGGGAGTGGCATTTGGACACTTTATGCCTATCAAAATATATCACTACCAATTTGATGCTCCTCAGCCAAAATATAAAAACATATATGATATGGAAAGCTGTATACCATGAGGAAAAAATGAAGAATACATTGGTTATGAGCCTAGGAGGTACATGGCACCTAGTAGCCGAAGTGCTTGGGCTGTTAAATCCTGAACAATATCCACTTTATGAAATGCATGATAACCGTAGAAACATTTACGAAGCGGCAAAGCGTTATGGCATTGAAAATGTGTCAGAAATCGTTATGATATGTACACTCGGGAGCTATAATAGATGTAAAGATGAGATAGAATCATTTATGAGCCAGCATGCACCGGATATCAAGCTATGCTTCCATTATATTGAAGATATGGAAGATATTGTAACTGAAGCTGATGCTAGGAGCATGAAAAACTTGATCTATAAAACGATTTATGCGGCAGCTAATGATACTGATATAAATAAACTTTATCTTTGCCTCAGTGGGGGAAGAAAGACCATGAGCAGTGACTTCCAACAAGCAGCCTATTTATTTGGTTGTCAGGCAATGATCCATATTTTGGCGGATGGCTATGTGGATTTTGATCTTTCGCAAAAAGCACAGGATATTAGTGTTAGTTTGATAAATAAAATAAATCCTGTGATCTATAGCGGAGAGATTGCGCCGGATTACCTTAGCTTGTTGTTAGAACACAATATTGGAACACAAAGGCATGAGGTAGGAAGATATAATATACACGATAAAAAAGACACTCAGGTATTGGATGAAGTAGAAAGGCTCCAAAAAAACCAAAAGAACTTGGTTCAAAATTATAGCAAATCACTGATCAATAGAGAGGCAAGCACCCAGTTTCGTGCTTTGATGATGCTGTCTCCCAAAGTGTTGGCCACTTTAAAAAACCGCCACATAAATGAAGAAGACCTGGATTGGCTCTATAAGCTGCCAAAGGCTGATCTACATTGTCATCTGGGTGGTATCGCCGATGTAAAGGGACTATATCGGATTGCAAAAGCAAACCAAAGATACTTTGTTCAGGATGCTCAAGCAAAAAAGACACTAAAAAAAACAAAGCAAATTTTGATGCAAAAAGATGAATCAAACTTGCAAGAATTTGCAAACCAGATTTTGGCAATGGAGAAGAACAAAAGATGGTTAAATATGAGTGCTTTTTTGAGCTGCTTTGAAGATGATAATGAGCTGTTAGAAAGATTGGTTTATGGCAAATATCTGAAGTCTGAAAACTATCGTGGAGTAGGGTTAGATGTTTATGAAAAAATCGGAGATTACCAGGGTTCATCTCTCTTGCAAAGCGAAGAGGCGATACGAGAAGCCGCCAAACTTTTGAAAGAAGATGCACTTCATAATAATTTGATATACAAGGAAGTTCGCTGCTCTCCGGCAAATTATAATTGCCACCTAAATGCAAGAGAAGTGGTAGAGATACTGTGGGATGAATTAAAGGATGCGAGATGCTTGTTTCGTTTGATTATAATCGGTAGCAGACACCGTGATTTAAATGTCTTAAGAAAACATATAAATCTATGTTTGGAACTAAAATCAGAAAGCGGTGAATTATCCGATTTCATCTGTGGTTTTGATCTAGCAGGCCCCGAGGACGCACTTTCTCCTAGAGAACTAAGAAAAGAAATTCTTCCGCTTTTGGAGGCTTGCGTTCGCATCACTATTCACGCCGGTGAAACTTCTAATGTAGATGATATTTGGACGGCTGTTTACGAGCTCAATGCAGATCGCATCGGTCATGGGCTTAGTTTGGGAGATCACCCCAAACTTTTAAGGAAATTCCGAGATCATCGCACTGCTGTAGAACTTTGTCCTAGCAGCAATCATCAGATCAGCGGATTTTGGATGCCAAAAGATATAGATGAACCCATAGATCGTAGATATCCATTAAAGCATTATCTACAAGAAGGCATAAAAGCTTGCATTTGCACAGATGATCCGGGTATCTCGAGAACAGATATTAGCCGTGAATATCTTATGGCTAGCAAGCTATGCAATTATCAGCTTAGCAAATGGGACACCCTAAGCCTCATCAGAAATGGCTTTGTAAATGCCTTTTTGCCCCATCCGGATAAGCAAAAGCTCATACTGGAAGCAGAAAAACAGATCGTTGATTTATTGTAGTTTTTTTCTTAATTCATCCAAAATCAATACTCCATTGTCAAAATGACAAAATACTCGTTTTGCGCTCAAGTCAGCCCATGCGTCAAATTCATGAGTGCTCACACCTTGTACTAGCGCCAGCTTCTTTAAATCCAAAGATTTTAGCATGTTATTTCGTTTAGATTCTAGATATACAGCTAGATCATCTAAACGACGATTTATCTCATAAAAAGCTTTATCACTGTTTTCAGCATTTACAGAATCAATGAAATTATTCGTAAAGTGAATCAAATCGCTAGGGCTATCAAGCAAAGAATTTGAGTATATTTCGCGGCGAAAATTATCCCATACTATCTTGCCGTAGGCCGAAAGAGTGGGGGAGTCAAAAAGGCTGAGCACCAAGCTGGATGGGATTTTATCACATTCTTCTTCGTTTACGGAAAGCTCTTTATCCAAGCGACGAAAAGTGCGAGTGTGGTTTTGCAGATATTTTTCCGGAACTAGTTTTACCGGCAAAGGCGGGATATTGAGAAGTGATTCCGAAAACTCGAAAACATATATAGTTTCATCAGCATAAAACATGCCCAAAGACTGCAAGAACCCCAGTATCGATTTAAATCCTCCAGTAAGGTTGAAGATTAATCTTTGATCATGATAAAGGGTTTCTTTGATCTCCATAATTTTACCGGTTAGTTCGCTTAGGGCAAACTTAAAGCTGTCGCTATCTTTTGTTTGCAAATCCTTGATTTCCATCACACGCACATCATTGCAATACTGCTTCAAATACTTTTCCACTATTCCGCTTGCAGATTTGCCTATATAGGTATCACTGGGCAGCAAATAATGGGTGTCTCTTGCTGCATTATCCATCAAGCCTTGATAGTATTGCACAATGCCATTGAGCTCAGCAGAGCGAATCTTGATCTCCTCCAAGCTTAGGCTCATCACGAGGTCGAGGGTTTTGCCTATGTGAGCTTCTATTTTTTCTCTTGCTTCTGTGGGGATATCTTCTACGTTTCTACAATTTGAATATTGATTTATTTCTTGACGTGGACCATCCTTAGTCAAGATGCTGGTTCCAACTGGGGAAAGTATAATATTACTCATTATTCTCCTCAAAGGTTATTTTCATCCAGCCCAAAGGGATGTTGCCAATCATTTTACGGGTTTTTGGGCTATGCTCTGCCACTCCATAGCTAAGAAAGCGCTGTCCGCTTCCCATGCCCAAACGAAGCATACATTCATTATCATTCAAATTTGAAAATATTCTGCCAATTGACTCAAACGAACCAAGGGCGCCTTGCCCCATACGGCGGAATATGTCTACTTCTTTATTCAGCTGTGTTGCAAAATAATTGTTGATCCTAAGAATGATATCAGAAATATCATTGTACCCATTGGGGAATATTTTACGCAAACTAGGCAATTCACTATTTGTAATCATAATAGAAAATTCAGTTTCTGTTTCCATATTTTTGCCCGAGCGTCCCACTTCCATTGTGATGGGCAAGGTTTGCCCTCTTGGCTGTTGTATTCTTTGCTGGTTTGCAGGCAAGCGAGGATCACGGCGATTTTCAGCAGGAGGATTTACCACCTGCGCTTCATAAATTGCCATCCAATCATTTTGCCAAGCGGCATCACTTATCTTTATTGCCTTAAAAGGATCATTTGCGATGTTTGCCCTGCTCCTGTTTCTTTCATTTTCGTATATCCAATAATTTAATGTTTCAGCTTGAAGCCGTCTATCTACGCTGTCTGCATTGCGTGGATTATAATATGGGATCTGTTCTACATGGTGAGATAAAAGAGCCGTGCGTATTGCACCTTTTAGCGAACTACCAGGAATAAATGGCTGATGATTTAGCCCAGAACGAATAAAGGCTCGTATTTGTCCTTCAGCATGAGGATTATCTAGCTGCATTAGAAAACGCTCTTGGGTCGCCTCTAATACCGGATATTGAAAGCTATAGCATTGAGTTTGTTCCGGGTCAAAACAATTATAATAATATTTCTGCATTTCCTTCAAATCTGAAAGTGCGAGTTTTTCATTCAGTTCTCTCTGATTTCTTTGCATGAGATATCGAAGATATTCAAGTTCTTTCAAATAGTATGCACGATTTCCTTTGATGATAAGCTTCATAGGATCATGCACTTCACCATTTCCTATGTGAAAAGGAGTAATTGGCTTGATTTTCATTTTGTAAGTTATATTTCTCATCTTATACCCCCTCTAGTTTTTATAGGTATCGAGTATGAATATAGGTTTTGCACTATTTTAGGATTTGGATGAATATTGCTCAAGAGTTGTCCTTTTGGCGGAACCTTAACTTCTATAGCAGAAAATACTGCGCCTGGCTCAATCACCAATACCGGATATTTGAAAGGCGTTTCAGTCACGGCAAAATCTCCGCCCACTTTGCCAAACTTTGTGTTTGAAGAATATGAACAGCGAATATTGTCGCCCTTTGCAGGCGCCATATTGGAAAGATTTAAATATGCATTATAATCTTTGCATTCATCCCACTTATAGGGTTCTATACTGATCTCATATTTGCCCTTTCCTGTATTTTTATCTTTTCCAAATCCATTTAAAGATATGAATTGAAAAAGTTCTTCCAATTGAGCATGGTTAAAATAATCAGTATCTAGCCACGATTCGAAAGTGATGTCTTGATAGAAGGTGATAGGGTTGACAAAAAGCTCTCCGGAGCCGGATGTGGTACCGCTTTGTCTGTCGATTTTATTATGAAACTCAATTTGTTCTATTTTATATTTAACAGTGTTTGGTTTATCTAATTTGATTTTGATTGCATATTCCAGATATTCCATAGCATCAAAAACAAAAGATTTTTCCTCAAGATAATCTAGGGGAACATATATATCTTTTTTAATTTGTTTTAAAAGTGTAGATAGCCTTATATCGCTTATTCCATAAGATTCTCTCAAAGTAGCCCTGCCTGCATCTAACACCCTACCATTTATTGGAAATGCAGGCTTAGGAAGTTTTCCTTGAGGAAATGCTGAGGATAATATCAAAACAGGAGATTCCTTTAATCTTGAAATCAATTCTTCCAGTTCTTTTTCTCCCCATAGATATTTGATAGCCCAAGAAAGATGTCCAAAAATGGTGTCACTTTGCAAGTGGCTCGCCGTGGGAGATCTCGGCACCCAGCTTATTTTATAAGTTTGCACATTTCCTCCTATAACTCTATATTATCCAAACTGATTTCCTTATCATTTACTTTTATATCTCTAAATTCTATCTTTCCGCTACCACGAGAGCCGGAGCCTCCCAACGCATCATTCATGAGAAGCTTCATACCTTTCAGGATGATATCTAGATCGCCACTATCTTCGTCCTCATTATAGCATTTTAAAGTGATACTCAGGTCAAAAACTGCTCCTGCGGGAACGCGTTCCATTATTCTTAGCCCACCGCCTTGTGCTGTTCCACTAAGACGATTTATGCTAATCTCAGTTTTGGTTTCGCTGAGCTCTAGGTTTGGATTTTTTATGGCATCAAAATCTATATTGCCATTTTCGTCTATTATCCCCGCCACATTGGAATCTGAGAATATGACGCGGGTTGGCTTAGTATCATAATCATTATGCTTCAAGTGGCCAAAAATCACAGCAGTTCTATGAATCTCGCCATTTCTATCCACATCAGGGATGCTACCATCTGTCACAAGATTCATATAATGTTCTAACAAAAATCTTATCTTGCCTTTTAATGAAGAACCGGGGATATAAGGCATATTTGTAAGAGGGTTTCTGATGACGGGGGAATCTATGCCACCTATCCGCATAGTATCTTTATTTCCGCCTATATGAAGGCCGCTTTTAAGCACGATGTATCCGGTAATAATATCTGTTTTCAACATTTTAAAACTCCTTTTATTTATTTTTTGGAAAATATCCCACTATGGCTTCCATGACCAAGCAGGCTTTATCAAATTTATTAAGATCGTCGCCTACTTCATTAATTAGCTTTTCGATGAAGGTTACAAATCTTGGTGGAAGGCTGGCTGTGATTTTCTTATAATGCGCTTTGGATATCAAAAGTTTGATAAAGATTTTCTTTTCTTCGATATTGCTTTCAGGCATGTTTTTAATACGTAAAAATTCGTTATAAAAGTTTCTAAGACCCGTAGACCTAAATTCTTTCGTATTGATTTCTTTGGCAAATTGTTTTGCTTTATCGGCCACCCAATCAATGATCAAATTGCCATTTGCGTCAAAGAAGGGGCCAAGCTGCATTGCTGGGGTTGCAGGTCTTTGACCTTGTCTGCCTTGTCTCGGCTGTTGTCTGTTCTGATAATTCATTTTAGACTCCTTTTATTGTTTTTCTGTTTTTATAAATCGTGTGAGATAGCGGAATGCGTAGATAGTCCATCGCGCTGCCTTCTTCAGATATTCCTGTAAGTTCTTTTAATGTGTTTACGATTTCAGGGTTTGTGATTACGTTGTTTTTAATCTTTTGGATATTACGTCTTATATCGTAATTGAGAAGTGAATCATATAGGTAGTTTCTCAGATCAGTATTTTCTTTCTTGGTCTCCAAATACATTTGATGATAACCTAAAAGACGATAGAGAAATTGCAGCTTAAGTGCTCCACTTTCTAGCCATTCACTCAGTTGCAGTGAAAACTCTAGTAATTCTGGCAATTTATCCCAAGAAACAATTGTTTCATAGAGGTTGAGTTTGTTTTTTCCTTCCACTTTTTTTGCTGCTTCAAGCCTGATATCAGTAGATCTGATGGCAAACTTGATAGGTTCTTTCGGGTGAATGAGGCTTATGCCTGCCGAAAAATGCATATCGGGATTATTGGCGCAAAATCCAGCAAAACTCTGCTTTAAATCCTCTGCAAAAGAGATGATTTTATCATAAGCACCCACAAGGCAAAAATCATCTCCTCCAGAATATATGGTGTAGATGGAATCTGCATAGGATGACTTTTGTAAATCAGGTAGCACTGCACTAAAGAAATAATCCATTAAGAAGGAAAAGGTTGCAAATTCTGTGATGGAACACAATATCTTTCCTTCTTTATCCGGAAGCCAGGCACGGCTCATCATATAACCAAGGTTATCTACATCGCCTTTAAGGATTGCATTTGCTTGTAATCCATGGCTATTTTGGGCGATTTCTTCAAAGGTGCAAACTCTGCGATCTTTAACAGGCACATGAGTAGCCAAATGGCGCACAGGGATATGCAAATTTTCGTGGTCTTCACTTAGTGAAAAGTATTGTGTGTTTGGTTGAATGTTTTTAAGATCATAGTCTGTGGCACGAGAAAAATGCATGCCTGCAAATGAAATGTAGGAATCTATCTCATTGCCTAGATGGATTTTGAAATGTTTTTCTTGAGTGAGGTTGCCTCCTAGCTTGATCTCTTGCAAACATATCTTACAGATGCGTACACTGTCTTCGTCTGAGCTCTCGTATCTTACGTAGTTTTCTTTTGAAAATTCGTCACTTTTACGACGCTTGCAAAAATCACAAATCTCATCATTGAAAAGATCTACATTGTTTACGATAAATTTATCGCTTTGCCAGCCTTCTGAATTCTTCAATATAGAGGCAAATTTGGCATGTTTTTCTTTTTCTAAAGCATCATAGCAATCCTGCATGGTGTTTAAAAAATGCTTTTTATTAAGATCTGCCAAGCCAATTTTGCATTCCCAATTTAAGTTTAGGCTTAGCGTTGCCAGATATTTTTCATAAAGCTCTTCATTAAATTCCCTTTTTAATTCTTCCAAGATATCATGGTTTCTTTTGGAATTATTAGCTAACATAAACCACTTTCCACCATGGCTGGAAAAGATACTACTATTACATAGACCAAGCTTTTGTACTACTTTCGCTGCTGCCATTTCCATTATCATCTGAATCTGAAAAGAGCGTGAGCGCAGTAATTTGCCTGCTTTGGCAGAATTTTCAGGATTTAGATCATAAAGATAATTTTGGATGCCATTCATATCAGCCGCTATTATCATGAAGGGCTTTTCATCTTTATCTCCATGATGGTTTGCATAAAGAGCGGCGGTGATTGAGGCACAATTTCGCATATGATGATATAAAGAGCTTATAGGGTTAGGCTCCATAGTATTTGCCGGCACGCACCAGAAATACTTTTTTAGCAAACTATCAGTTGCATCTATAAATTGAGGGAAGTGCTTTTCCGTGAAGTCAGAAGTATCTACAAAACCGTTAAAATAATTGCATATTTTAATAAAATCAGCTTCAAAGGCGTCTATTAATACCTTATATTCTGCACTAAAATCTTTTAGCTCATTTTCAGGATTTGGGATAGCCGCCTTGGGTGTAAGTTTTTCTATGTTATAGATATGCTTTCTTGGTTCATTTGCTGCAACCAATGACACACGAGAAAATACGGAATAAAGAGGGGTATTACGATAGTTTTTGGCAGGATTATGAGCGGACTTATCTTCTTCGGCTGGCGGATCTTCACGATCCCAGCTCGAAGAAAGCCGGTCTGCTTGAACCAACATATCTAAGTAAGCATCATAGTTTGTCATAGTCCACGAATCTCTGCAGTGGTGAGAACCTGCCAGCTCTACAATGATATCCCAGCCTTGATCCGGCAAATTAAGCCGGTTTCGATCCAAAAAGTCTGCCGTCCACATAGCATGTTTGTATGTCAAATACCCACCTTGCGGGCTTTTTCTACATTTATTAATATATTTTGGCACATCTCCAGCGCCACTACGCTGTATCACTTTACCAATATCATGCATGAGGGCGGCAAACACTACATGGTGCATAGGTATTTTCATAATTACTCCTTTTCTTATTTTGCGATTTTTAGTATTTCTGTTATTGCTTTGTGAACGCCTAAAAGAGCGCCAAGTATTATGCCTATTTTACGGAAAGTATCCATTATATCCTCCTACTTAAGTTTGTTTATTATTATATATGAGAACATTGCGATTATTCCTGACATTTTTTTAAACTAATTTTCCCGTTACCAAAGGTAGTTTGTTTGCCTGCATGCAGATAGCGAGCTAATTTTAATATCCCAAGCATCTCGGGAGATACCCCTTTTAGTTGCACGGTGCCTAGCAAACCGCCAATGCTCATTTTAGTATCCTGCCTAAAAGATCTACGTTGCTTTTCGTCCCAACGTGTTTCGCTCTTCAAAACTTGCACATCATCAATATCTATATCAATAGGAATCTCTAGCTTGCCATGATTGAAATGAGTATCTATGAATCTAACGCGATTGATCAAGCTTTTTGCAAACGCTTCCCAGATGAATGTATTCATGAATTTGCCTTTATGTTTTTGTCTAAGTGGGCTGACTAGTGTCATATCAAAACAGTCCATTTCCTGGGGACGATATTGCAAATCTTTTATGCAAGGCTTTTGCACGCCTGGGCTGCCTCTTTGAAATATACAATTGTGTTTGAGATCATAAACGCTATCTATAGCGAGTGTGTGACGCCTGCCGCTACGCATCAAGATGCCTGCATCTAAATTCAAGATAGAAAACAAAAGCTTGTCAATATGCTGGCATATCCACCCAAAAAATGAAAAACTTACTAAGATTAACCCATGTTTATCGCTTTGTGCTTGGATAATGTAGGGATGATATTGTTCGGAATGACTAAGCTTCTTCTCGAAAAGAACATAATAAGTGCAATTGTCTAATTTACAGTCCTTGCAATCTAATTGCTTTTGAAAACAATATATCTTTTTCAGGCTTCTTCCCCAAAGACCCCTGATGGCCGAAGATAAATCTTCTCCGGTTTGTAAAGCTTCATCGGTTTTAATAGATATATTTAAAACTAAAAATTCCATTAGCGCTCCGTTTCCTAATATCTTATAATAAATTAACCTCTGTTTATTTTAAAAAATTAGCTCGGAAGAACAACCCACGTTTTGGATTATAACCAAGACCAATGACAAGGCATTGTTTTATTTCTTTCTGAATCAGTCAAGCATTTTGTTTGTTTTCCCTTCATTATTGCTCCAGCGCTATTAATTCTCAATTCTCAATTGCTACCGACATTCGGTAGCCAAATCCCCTCTAACGGGTCAATCGCATTTCTACCCTACAAGAATTCATCGCTGTCCCAGAGCGGCTTTGAGTAGCATGATTTTGCAGTGATGACATTTTGCTTGTATGAGGGTGGGGGGTATGATTTATCAAAAGAGATAAGTTGTTTATCCATAGCTAGATACGGCGATTGCAGTGATTTCAATGGAAAAAGCTCTAAACCAAACTGTATCAGGTGGTTAGAGTTTTGGGACTGTTTCATGAAAATCACTGTCATATTTTCCTCATTTAATGTTATCTTTTATCCATTTATATTTAAAGCCGATTATAAATTAATATATGAAACGGTCAAGTGTTTTATGACATAAGTTTTTTAATACTCGAAACTTTAATTTGGTTTTGAAAAAAATACTGCAAGTTTTGATCCAAGAACTATAAGAAATAATAACACTTTGATTCAGAGATGCTGTGGATATATTAATAGCTCTCAATATTTATGCTACACATATTTTTAACTTCTGTTCCCAGCATCCTGCAATCTATGCATAAGTCAAGCACTATTTTGGAGGCTTACTTGCTTGCTGCAAGGAAATGAAATGGATTATTTGATTTAGACAGAATACTCTATTCTTTAAGGTGGTTTTTTTCATGGCTTTTGAATAAGCTGAGCTTTGATGATTAATATCCAGCCCAAGATATTCCTATTTTGAAAGCTTATCTGATGCTTTCACTTCCTCAGGCTTGCCCTAGAAAAAATGTATTCTGGAATGTTTATCCCAATCTCCATTTTTACAACGATGTATTCTGTCCCTTTGCCTGCTTTTAGCTCGTCTTTAAAGAGTATCTTAGTCGGCTGCCAGCGTCCTGAGATTTTCTTTACCTCAGATACTTTATAGGTCTTGAGCAATTTGCCGTTTTTGGCATACCATTCTTCATAAAGCGGGATATATCGTTCTTTATCCACATAAGTTTTTCGCATTTGATAGCTCACGTCATTACGTTTTGCGTTTAGCTTCAAGATCCATACCTCGCGTCCGTCATACTTGCTTTCTTCCAGGATTTCTGCATCATAATCCTTTGCATAATCGGTATCTTCGGTCATATCTTCATAAGATAGATCGCTGCCCATCACGGATTGTTTTAGCATATTGCCGGAGATCTGAATCGTGCGATCCGACGTGGGGTCATAGATCCATAATTGATTGTCTAGCTTGAGCATTTTGGTGCCTTTTTCGCGCGGCGGTGAGAGGTATTCGCTAAATGATTTATCTTTTCCTGAGGAGTAGCTCAACATTTCCAAGGTTCGTGATGATCTACGAGAATGCACCACCATCTTGGTGGTTGCTTTAGTATTCTCTGTCACCAAGTTTTTACTCATTTCTCTTATTATATCTGCCGCGTTAGGTTTTTGCGCAAAAAGAACCATGCAAAAAAGCATGATGCCCAAGGTGATTATATGTTTTTTCATGTTTCAAGCTCCTTAAATAGTTGTGAGATTTGTCTTTTATAGATGGCCATTCCTGCAAGAGCAGAACCTAGTATAGAGGCAAAAAGTCCTGTAAGCGAGCCCGTGATGATGGCACGCGGATTTAATACTGTGTACAATACATTTTCACTCATCATATTGGTGGATTTATTATACAAACTCAGATCCATCCCCACTTTGTTAAAAGAATTGCAAAATAGGATTCCCAGCGCTATGCCGAGGACGCAGCCAGCTACGCCTATGATCAATGCTTCCATGAGAAGGGAGGCAAACACCTGCCCTTTGCTTTCGCCTATCGCCAGCCTGATCCCATTTTCGGAGTATCTGCGAATGCCGTTTAAAAGCCCCATATTCCATAGAACAATACCTATGATAATTATAAAGCCGATGGACATCCAAAATTGTGAGTGATCATAGAGGCTGAGGATGGAGCCAAGGCTACCTTGATTGTGCAAACTAAGCATAAGAGGCGAAAACTCATCTTCTTCATCGCTATAACGACTATTAAAATCATTTGCTATCCGCGTAAGGGTTTTAAGGTCATATTCTTCATCTTTGAGATAGCAGAATATTTCGCTCTTTGCATCTTGCATATCTAGCATCTCTCGCACATCTTCTAGCTCTGCCAAGACCGCACCGCGATCCAAGGCCGGAATACCAAATTCCACGGTTCCCACCACCTCAAAATTGCGTAGGGTCATGACTCCAAACATGGTGGAGCTCATCAAGGTAATGCTATCTCCCAGCTCTGCTTCTATTTTTTGCGCCACGAGATCGCTGAGCAATATTTGCCCTCTTGCATGCGGCAAATGTCCTTTTCTTAGTGCTTGTTTTAATTGTAGACGATCAATTTCCGCCGAATCTTCATTGAGATCCACCGCCATGCCTATCACA
>LSQX01102634.1_pt1 | contig 20781 bp, 16 predicted proteins | sample 654561 | NCBI WGS metagenome assembly LSQX01 (sample SAMN04489861, study PRJNA283612) | anaerobic digester metagenome | isolation source: 4 biogas reactors fed with cattle manure at either 37C or 55C with and... | place: Denmark: Kongens Lyngby | collected 2014 | reverse complement strand
TGAAGATTGCAGGATTATCCAAAAACTAGAGGTTACTGGAACTCTTAGTAACAAAGATGGAACTGGGATTAAAGTATCTGGTGGTAGTGAGATAAAAGCGGGTAGCATTGAAACAAGCAAGCTTACAAGCACCGATAATAATAAAATCACTTCTGATGCCGTGCAAGTAGGAGAGTTAGTACTTGAAGATGGTGATACTCTAATACTTGATGGAATAGTAACAGCAGAAGAAATATCCGGTGCTGGGAAAGCAAAAGCTACAGGTAACGTTGAAGCAAGTAACTTGCTAATCGATAGTGGAGTTACCTTAGACTTAACAGAAGGCACTTTGGAAGTGTCAGAAATTATTACGTTAGATGGTATCCTTGATTTAGGGGCTGATGGTTGGGATTCCGTTACCTTTGGAACACGAGGAAATATTATTCTAGCAGAAGCTAATGCAAACTTAAAAATAAACGGAACAACTATAAAATGGTACACCCTTGATGGTGCTAAGGCTAAATACTATAAAGCAGATGATAAGATTCAATTAAAGTTTATAGAGGGAAGTGGAGATCATAGAGTTATTCCAGCTAAAGCAGGCGCAGCAACTACAGAAATTATAACTAGAGTTGGTGAAGGTGTCACTTTTGATGCTAATGATAAAAAAGGATTAAAGTTAGGCAGTGGAGAATTGATACTTGAAGATGGCTCTATAACAATAACTTCTGGAGATTGGTGGACAGATGAAACGACCTTTGATGTAGAGAATGGGGCAATAGTAACTAATGTTGGGGCAAAGGTTAAAGATGAAAATAATGAACTTTGGCTCGGAGGTACTGAAAGTGAAAAATGGAAGCTATCTGGTAGTGTTCAAATTAGATTTGAGAGAGTTGATGGTAATGGAAAAACTACTGTTAAGAGCACGGAAACCTTGAATGATGCTCAACTTGAGATTGCTGATTGGAGCCATTTTCTAGGTCACCATTTAGTAATAGAAAATAATGCCAAAGTTCTTATAAGTAGGAATAATTTCATGGCTAGTGATGGTATAAATGGAGATATAACTGTAGAAGAGGAGGGGGTTCTAGAGATTGGTTATGGAGTAGAATTCAAAGTTTATAAAAAAGATCAGTTGACAGTTTTTGGTGGATTAATAGTAAACAGGCATATTGGCATTGGTTTTGATGGAGTAGGTAGCATTCTCATGAAAAAAGGCTCTAAGCTAACGAAATTGTTTGGGGATAACAAGGCGGAGGACCATTACAATGAAAATAAGTCTATTAATAATATCATTTATCCTTTAGGATAGGATAAATTATACTACGGAGAGAGAGTTTTAACTCTCTCTCCTTTTTACTATTTAATAAGTTCCTAAGGTGAATGTAAAAACAACCGTATTTATTTACGTTCACTTTTGCGTGTTTTATGAGCACAATCTCTATAGATTTGGAATCTTAAATACTGCTTTGTGGATATGTAGGTTTATGGGCAATAGAAGAACTTCTTGATATTCTCAATCCATCTCATCCTTTTCTAGTAATGACCTATACTCCTCTTCAGAGAAGATTAGGTGATCGAGGACCTTAATACCCAATAGGTCACCTGCTTTAACTAATCTGCGTGTCACATTGAGATCTTCAGAGCTGGGTTTGAGAATTCCACTGGGGTGGTTGTGGGCTATGATTACAGCTGTTGCCCTCTCTCTTAAAGGGGTAGCGAAAACCTCTCTAGGGTGAACCAGAGTGTGGTTAATTAGACCAATTGAGACCACGTTTATTGAAATCACCTCATGGGCTCCATTTAAAGAGATCGAGAGGAAACACTCTTGGGGACGACTGGCATAGTGGCGAATTAGGGGAAAGACATCACTCGGATAGACAATTTGCTTCCTCTTGGAAGGGAGGCGCCTGCGACCTAGCTCCAAAGCTGCTAAGACGAGGGTTGCCTTAGCCACCCCCATCCCATCAATTGAGGTTAGTTGCTCAATAGTAATCTCCTCTTCCCCACTTGTCTTATCAAGAAGGTATAAGAGTCGTTCAGCAACCTTCATTGCTGGGTTTTTCGATGTTCCCGAGCCAATTAAGAGAGCCAAGAGTTCTAAATCTGAGAGGGCTAGGGGACCATGCTCTTGCAACCTCTCCCGAGGACGCTCTGACTGGGGAAGTTCTTTTATACTTACCCCAGTGTTGTAATAATCTTTGTACTGCTTCATACAAGACAGAGGCTCTACTCTCTAATCTTGCTTCAATGGGATCTCTCTAAGGGTAAGTTCCTTTAACTTATCCCTCAGTTGTAATAGAATGGTATGAAAACTTATTCAAGTGTTTAAGAAGGTGGAAGTGTGGCTGAAAAATTATATTTACTGACAGGTGCCAGTGGCTTTCTGGGTGGAAACATATTAAGCCAATTAGTTACGAAGGGAGAGAAGGTTAGGGTCTTAATGTCACCTAACAATCCCGCTATTTCCAGGATGCCCGAAGGGACCGAGATAGTAATTGGCAATCTTTTAGACAAAGACTCTTTGCAAAGATTTTTTACGGTCACTGCTGATGAAGAGTTAATAGTAATCCACTCGGCTGGGATTATAACGATGGAAACCAGAGCCAATAAAAATGTATACCAGGTTAATGTTGGTGGCACCAGAAATATAGTTGAGAAGTGTATCCAACACAAAGTAAAGAAACTTGTTTATATAAGTTCTACAAGCGCGATTGTTGAACTTCCCCACGGACAAAAGATTAAAGAAGAGAAGGAGCATAATCCAGACCTGGTTTTTGGCTACTATTCAAAGACCAAAGCCATGGCTTCAAATATAGTTTTGGAGGCAGCAGCCAACTCGGGTTTAGATGCCTCTGTTATCTATCCCAGTGGGATATTTGGACCAAATGATTACCGTTTAGGCCTTATTACTAGAAGTGTAAAGATGGTGGCAAAAGGTAGATTGCCTCTCTCTCTTGAAGGGACTTTCAACTCAGTTGACGTTAGAGATTTAGTAGCAGGGGTAATAGCTTGCAGTGAGAGGGGGGGGAGGGGTGAAACATACATAATGGCTAATGAAACTTACACATTCAATCAGTTAATAGCTATGATTTTTGAAGAGATGGGTATAAAGAGACGCCTACTAACTCTTCCCCTTTGGCTTATACACCCTTTTGCATATGTAGGCTTAATCTATACCAAGCTGACGAAAAGACCAGCTTACTTTAACCGTTTTTCCGCTTACAACTTTGCACGTAATAATGAATTTTCATCAGAAAAGGCTACTAGGGAGCTAGGTTTTAAAAGTCGCCCCCTAAATGAAACTATTGCAGACACCATTGAGTGGTTGAGAGAGGTTGGAGAGCTAAAAGGGTAAAGCATGAATGCGGCGGGATTCGAACCCACGACCTCTGCCTCCGGAGGGCAGCGCTCTATCCTACTGAGCTACGCATTCCTAAAAAACAGTTTGATATTAGCGTAGTTCTACTTAAAGGTAAACTAGTGAGCTCTTAAATAGCCTAATCTGGAATTTTTGTGAAATATTACAACTAATTTAGGAGACAACTACTTATCTTATAACAAAAAGAGAAAAGTAACTAACATTTTTATGTCACAAGTTGAGAGGTTCGAGAATAATTCAAATATTTTGAGTATAAGGAAATAGGTAAAATGGCTGTCAGAAGTCGTAAATTTGTCAAACTTCTCTTGACATCACTTGATCTATTTATTACATTAAGACTGTTACTAAATTAGATTGTAAGGGGGAGTAATGAGAAAGAGATTACTTCTTAGTTTGGCGATTATTTTAATCTTTATTTCTCCTCTCTTTAGTCAGAGAATCCTGTTTAGTGACATCATCCCCTTAAGGGGTCATATCGATATTGAAGAGAAGTTTGAACTGGAACTCAACCAGCAAGAGAATTTTAAGTTCTCTACCGAGATTGCCGGAACAACCCACGATATCGCCTCATACTCATTTATCTCGAACAGCCCCTTAATTTCTTACCGTCTCACCCTCTCACCAGGAGTAGTCACTCCATTAGGGGAGGGGATTTTTGCTTTCCGTAATACTAGAGTAGCCACATCAGACCGCCCCAACTCTCCCATCCCATTTAAACTCAGTGTCACTACCGAAACCCGTGAGATGACTGTCTCTGATGAAGAATTCAGGACGGTCCAAAAGCCCATTGGGAGTAGGGTAGGTTCTCAGTTAGTTGAAAATGGGATAATTTCAGTGACCTTCCCCACTGAGAAAGAGGGCTTTGACCTCCAGGAGTTTAGCTCGGGTGCCTATGAGGCCTCAATCGCCGTCGAAGTCTCTGCCGATTAATTCCCCCTCTCAAATAGTAGTGTAAATTTCTCCCCTATGTTATAGTCCTTCCCTAGAAGGAGTAATATTAGGACTATTTATACATAGGAGAGAGAGTATGAAACCAACTTTAGTAGTGATGGCAGCCGGCTTTGGGAGCCGCTATGGCGGAGTGAAACAGATTGATGGAATTGGACTACACAATGAAGCACTTCTTGATTACTCAACTTATGACGCCCTCCGTAACGGCTTTGGCAAGATTGTCTATGTTATTAGGCGTGATATCGAGAAAGACTTCAGAGAGAGGATATTTGACCGTATCGCAGCCAATTGTGATGCCACCTACACCTTCCAGGAGTTGAACTCCTTTCTAACTGCTGAGCAGATTACTGCCTCCAAAGAGCGTACTAAGCCCTGGGGGACAGTACAGGCTCTCCTCTGTGCTAAAGAGGAGATTGATCGCCCCTTTAGTATTATTAACAGCGACGACTACTACGGCCAAGAGCCCTTTGAGATAATGAATCGCCACCTCCGTTCTCTCGATGCAGAGTCGGTTGAACACGCCAATGTGGGCTTTATTTTACGCAACACAACCAGCCGTAACGGCTCAGTCTCGCGTGCCATCTGTGAAGTTAAAGATGACTACCTTGTCTCAATGAAAGAGCATAAGAATATCTACCACAAAGGGGATGCTATCTATACTCAGGTGGGCGACGAAGAGATTCTGTTAAGTGGCGATGAGTTTGTTTCAATGAACTTCTTTGGCTTTGCCCTGAGTGCTCTACCCTTCTACGAAGAGTACTTCCAAAAATTCCTCGCTAAGTCGATCTCCTCCCTTAAGGATGAGTCTTACCTCCCCGAAGGGGCTAGCGAGATTGTCCAACAAGGGATAGGTAAGATGCGCTTCTACACCACAAATGAGCAGTGGTTTGGGATGACCTACTTAGAGGACAGAGAGCTGGTTAAAAAGAAGATTAAAGAGAAGATTGATGAGGGGATTTATCCTGAGAAGCTGTGGCGTTATTAACGCTTACGCTTAATCTCCAAGTGATTGACCGCCTCACGACTGATGGGGGTGAACCCCTCACCCAAGACTTTATAGGCCTCTTCAACCACCATGAAGGCGTTGGGGTCGAGTGAGTTAACTATTAAGGTGAGGCGTGAGATCTTCTGGTTGGAGATGATTGTCATCAACATCTCCCGCTTCTCGCCGGTGTAGATCCCGGTGCCGGTGAAGACGGTCCCCCCATGGTCTAACTCCTCAATGATATGTTGCTTTATCGTCTCAATCTCACTCGAGAAGATATAGACTGTTTTGGCATACTTTGTCCCAGCGACCATAATTACATAGTTGATCATCTGGGTTGAGACATAGACCGAGATGATAGCAAACATTGCCCGCACAATCCCAAAGACAAAGGCCGACGTGATAATTATCGTCGCATCGACCAAGAGGAGACTGGTCCCTAAAGTGAGGGGGGTGAAGCGGTGGACTATCTGTCCCAGGATATCGGTACCACCGGTGTTGGCTCCTGCTTTCATCACCAGACCAATTCCGGTCCCTATGAAGAACCCCCCAAAGAGGGCAGAGAGGAGGATATCGACCGAATCGCTGTAGGGGATAATCCCCTCATAGCCCAATACTAATCCGGTGAGGCTCACAAAGAGGCTAAGGAGGACCATCCCTAAGAGTGACTTTAACCCATAGCCGGGTCCAAAGATCCTCACCCCAATGATGAAGAGGGGGACATTCATCACCAACATCGACAACCCCGGCTCAAATGAGAAGGTGTGAAAGAGGATGGTGGCAATACCATTTACTCCCCCCGCGGCAATCATAGCGGGCATATTAAAGGCAGCTATTCCAAAACCGGCCAAAGCCGAACCGATAACTATTAATAAGTACTCTTTTATGTGACGTAGAACGGGTCTCATCAATTTAACACTCTCCAACTCCCCCGATTATAACTCAGTCAGAGGGAAATAAATAGCAATTGAGCTAGAGGTCAATCTTTAGGGGGACTACAACATCGACTCTTTTAAGCTCTTCGAGGAGGCTCTCTGCCTCTTGGGAGACTACCAGCGTCTCGTACATCGCCTTTTTGAGAAAACCGGTGGCTACACTCTCCTCTAAGAAGTTGAGGAGTTGAGTGAAGTATCCCCCTAAGTTGAGGAGTCCAATCGGCTTGGCATGGTAGCCTAGCTGGAGCCAGGTGAACACTTCAAGAAACTCCTCCAGAGTGCCAATTCCCCCCGGAAGGACCACAAAGGCATCAGCTCGAGCATACATCTCAGCTTTCCTCTCGTGCATATTGGGGACAACTATCAACTCATCTTCGTCGCTCTCATACTCTTTGACCACGTCGTAGAGGAGTTTGGGAATCACCCCGGTCACCTTAACACCGTAAGTTTTCAAATCTTTGGCCAACACCCCCATCAGCCCCAACCCCCCGCCGCCATAGATGAGGTTAATCGATCTTTCGCCCATTGCTCGGGCAAGCTCTTTAGCCCCCTCTTGGTAGATTGGGTTGGTTCCATTGGAGGAGCCACAAAAAACACACAGGTTCTTGATAACGCGTTTCATTTCACGAGCATACACAACACCCCCCTCTTTTGACAAGCTATAGCTGGTTAAGAACCTCTTTTTAGTCTATATTAACTCTCAAGGAGCTAGTGATGATAACAGCAATCTTATTCGATATGGATGGTGTTTTAATCGATTCGGAAGAGTATATCTCAGCCGCAGCCATTGCCTATTTTAAATCTCTGGGAGTTGAGACTAAACCTGAAGATTACATCCCCTTTGTGGGAGCCGGAGAGAACCGCTACATTGGTGGCGTAGCCGAGAAGTATGGGGTGGAGATTGAGATTGAACAAGCCAAACTCGACACCTATGCAATCTACGAAGAGTTGATAATGGGCAAAGAGGGAGCTTTGGAGGGGGTCAAAAGGTTTATCAACAATGCCCACAAAGCCGGTATCGATATGGTGATTGCCACTAGTGCCGACAAGCGCAAAATGGAGATCAATCTTGAAGCGATGGACCTCAATCCAGCTTGGTTTAAGGTACTAATCAACGGTAAAGATATTGAGCGCAAAAAGCCTTTCCCCGACATCTACCAAAAGGCAGCTAACGATATTGGTAAAGAGCAAGGGGAGTGTCTCGTCTTTGAAGATGCCACCAATGGGGTAGAGGCGGCTAAAGCCGCTGGCTCTCTCTGTGGGGGGATTACCACCAGCTTTAGTCGCGAAGAGTTATTAAGCTATGGAGCCGATTTTATTATCGAGGGGCTTAAAGACTTCCCCGACTTTGAAACCTTAGAAGAGTTTAATAATCTGGTTAACCTCTTTCTTGCCCGCGAAGCGGCCCTCAAGACGAGGGCCAACGCCTATACTCCCTACTCCCACTTCCAGGTGGGGGCAGCGATTATCTCAAAGGAAGGGCAGATCTACAGTGGCTGTAATGTTGAAAATAGTAGCTACGGAGCAACAATCTGTGCTGAGCGGGGAGCGGTGATGGCTGGGGTAGCTCAAGAAGGGGAGAAGTTTGCTATTGAGAGGGTAGTGGTGGTGAGCGATGGCCCCCAACCAGCCCCCCCTTGTGCAATCTGTCTCCAAGTCTTAGCCGAGTTTATCACTGAGGAGGGGAGAGTACACCTCTACAACCTCGACGGGGAGGAGCTCTCTTATAGTTTTAAAGAGATGTTACCCCACCCCTTTAAACTCAATTCTCAAGAGCCATAATCTTATCGACTCGCTTGGCGTGGCGCCCACCTTCAAAGGTGTGGTCGATAAAGGCATCTAACATCTTCTCTACCGGCTCACAATAGTCGATACGTCCGCCAAAGGCGATGAAGTTGGCATTATTGTGACTCTTGGCCATCTCGGCAGCATAGATGTTTTGGGGAAGGGCGCACCTGATTCCATCAATCTTATTGGCTGAGATTGAGATACCAATACCCGTTCCACAAGCGAGTACCCCAAACTCATAGCCACCTTCAAGAAACTTATGGCACGCCTCGGCTGCTTTGTCAGGGTAGTCGACAGAGTCTGCGGTGTAGACTCCTAAGTGGTCAACTGCAAACCCTCTCCCTTTTAAATGGTCAATAATTTTGTTAACAATCTCAACGGCACCATGGTCGTTGGCAACTACAACTCGTCTCATTTAGGGCCTCCTCACACTATTGTCTAAATAAAGAGGGGGGTGGTCAACCCATTTTAGGTTGCTACATTTAAAATCATTGGCTACGATTAGGGGTAGGAGAAACTCAATGGAGACAATTTATGTGACCGGTCACCGTAACCCCGATTTAGACTCAGTTTGTTCTGCTTGGTGTTATGCCCGCCTGAAGAATAAAATTGACAAGCGCTACAAATATGAGCCAATCAGGATTGGCCACCTCAATGAGACCACTAAGTATCAGTTTAGAAAGACGAGGGTCACCCCGCCCCGCTTTGTTAAAGATGTGCGGGCTAGGGTGCGGGATGTTATGATTAACAAGTTCCCCTCCCTCCACCCCGAAGACCCGGTCTACAGCCTGGTTACTTTGATGCGGGAGAAGCACGCTTCGGTTGTTCCCCTCTTAGATGGGGAGAACTACTTTGGTCTCTTAAGCCTCGATGAGATCACCTCTTTCTTCCTCAAAGAGAATGCCGGAGAGCGCCCCCACTACCGCTTTGAACCGGAGAACTTCAGTAAGGTTATCAGGGGTGAGTTTATCAAGAAGAATAATATGAAGAGCTTTGAAGCCTACATCATGACGGGGGCAATGGAGTTTGATATCTATAGTCGCCGTATAAACTCTTTACTCCCCGACTTGCCGGTATTAGTGGTAGGAAAACGCCTTAAGCACCTTCAGTATGCAGTTGATAATCAGTTTCCAGCCATCATTCTGACCGGTATCGAACCGAGTGAGAAGGTCGATTTAAACCTCTCTGGGTATAAGGGAATCATCTACAAGTCGTATGAAGATACTGCCGAGACAATCAGGCTCTTGAGGATGAGTCTTCCCCTAAAGAGGTTGGTAGCCAAGGATCCCCCCAAGGTTTCGGTCGATGACCTCTTTGATGATGCCAAACGACTTTTGATGAACTCCGAATATCGAGGATTGCCGGTCTTCGATAACGATAAATTTATCGGCTTTGTCACCCGCCGTTGTTTCTTGGAGAAACCTCGTAAGAAGGTGATTATGGTTGACCACAACGAACTCTCCCAGAGTATCGAGGGGTTGGAGGAGGCTGAGATCCTTGAGATTATAGACCACCACCGCCTCGACGCAGAGAGGACTCGTGAGCCGATTTTCATCGCTTCAGAGCCGGTGGGGAGTACCTGCACCATCGTCTACCACCAATACTTGAGGTGGAGTGTCAGGGTGGACCGCCTAACAGCGAGGATGCTCTTGGCCGGAATAATCAGTGATACAGTTATCCTAAAGAGCCCTACCACCACCCCCCAAGATTTGAGAGCAGTCAACAAATTGGCTAAGATTGCCCAAATCGACAACGTCTACGAATTTGGGGAAGAGCTCTTCAGTGTCGCTTCACTCCTCAATAAAGCCGATCCCAAACAGGTTATTGAGGGGGACTTCAAGACCTACCAGACAGGCGATGTCCGTTTTGGAATTGGACAGGTTGAGGTGACCACCCTCACTAAAGTGGATGAGGTGAAAGAGAAGTATATTCGTCAGCTTGAATCGACTAAGCAGAAATATGCTCTTGACTGGGCAATGCTCCTCGTCACCGATGTGATTGCCGAAAGCTCGATTCTCCTTTCCACCACCTATCCTCAGAAAGAGAGAGCTCTAATCTACCCCATAGATTCACCGGGGAAGTACCACTTGAAAGGGGTTCTCTCCCGTAAGAAGCAGCTGTTGCCTGAGGTTTTGAGTGTCTTGGAGGAGGGGGATTAATTAGTTAATAGCGTTGATTGAGAGAATCGAAGGGATCGCCTTTATAGAGCGGACAACTTTCTTAAAGTCATCTTCGTTGTCTACTTCCATAGTGAAGCTCCCCACTAAGCGGTCTTGTTCATCGTCTTCGACGCGTCCCTCAATCAGGTGTCCCTTGTATTTACGAATGGCCCCCTCAATCTCGGCGAAGAGGTTTTGGGTCATTTTGCTCACAATCCTGAAACGGCGTGTTAAAAGCTTGTTCCCATTCTCCCACTCAACCTCAATGCTGCGCTCCTCGATTTCACTCATGTTCTTCAGGTTGCGGCAGTTCTGGCGGTGGACAATGATACCTCTTCCCCGTGAGACATAGCCGATTATCTCATCCCCCCGACGGGGACTACAACACTTGGCTAGGGAGATCATCATATTCTTCTCATCACCCACTTTGAAGGTGAGACGACTGGGGTCGAAGACTGAACGGACAATCTCCTTCTCTTCTAGAGGCTGAACCTCTTCAGCCGGGGGTGGCTCCACCTTCTTCTTGGCAATGATGTTCTTGTCGACAATGATGCTGTCGTCGTTCTTATTGAGCCAAGAGCGGATCTTCCTTCGAGCATTGGTTGTCTGGGCAAGGCGGAGCCAGTTGAGGGTAGGGCGGGCATTGGGACTAGTGAGGATCTCAATTACCTGAGTATTTTTAAGGGGCTGACTTAAGGGGATGATTGAACCATCGGCCTTAGCCCCGGTGGTGTGGTTACCAATCTCGGTGTGGATGTGGTAGGCGAAGTCGAGGGCAGTTGCATTGGCCGGCAACTCAACAATGTGCCCCTGAGGGGTGAAGACATAGATAGTATCTTTTAAGAGCTCCCCCTTGATATCATCGAGGAAGGTCTCAGATTGCTCAATCTCGGTACTCCAGCTCTTCAGTTTGTGTAAGATTCGGGAAAATTGCTCTTTATCACGTTGGACCCATGAGCGGTCGGCTCTCCCCCCGCTTTGGGCCTTATAGGTCCAGTGGGCAGCTACTCCATACTCAGCAGTAGCGTGCATCTCTCTGGTCCTGATTTGAATCTCCAACAACTTCCCGTCCAAAGCCATCACTGTGGTGTGGAGACTCTGGTAGTTGTTAGCTTTAGGCATCGCAATGTAATCTTTGAAGCGCCCTTCTATGGGGGGCCACAGTTTATGGACAAGCCCCAGTAAGGAGTAACACTCGTTAACCGAGTCACAGATAATCCTCACTCCGAGGATATCACCAATCTCCTCAATCTCTTTACGGCGCTTTTTCATCTTCATGTAGACGCCATAGGTGTGCTTGGTACGGGACTGGACCTCAACGTTGGCTAACCCATTCTCACCACAAGCGCGGTAGAGGATCTTCTCAATACGGTTAAGGTAGGCAGTTCTTTCACTCTTTTTAGAGAGGAGGTACCCCTCAATATATTCGTAAGCATCGGGCTTGAGGATCTTTAACGATTGATCCTCCAACTCCCCTTTGAGCCAGCTCATCCCCAAGCGGTCGGCCAAGGGGGCGTAGATATCTAAACACTCACTGGCAATTTCACGTGCCCTCTCGGGGGCGAGGTGTTGCAGGGTGCGCATATTGTGGAGCTTGTCGGCCAGTTTAATAATAATAACCCGAATATCTTCGCTCATTGCAAAGAACATCTTACGGATCGTCTCTGCTTCGCGCTGACTCTTGTTCTTAACCTTGAGGCCACTAATTTTAGTCTCACCCTCAACCAGGTCAGCTACAGTTTTACCAAACTTTTCAACCAACTCTTCGAAAGTGGTGGGGGTGTCTTCTAAAGTGTCGTGGAGGATTCCGGCTAAGACGGTCTCAACATCCATGTTGATTCCCATTAAAATCTCGCCGACGGCAAAGGGGTGGATAATATAGGGCTCTCCGCTTTGGCGCTTTTGGTCCCCATGGGCTAGAGCTGCAAATTCGGCTGCAGCCTTAATCTGCTCCTGCTCCTTCTTACTGTAGCGGAAAGCTTTTTGGACAAATCGGTTAACTAAATCTTCATACACGATAAGTCCCTCCCACTACACGCCATAATGGGGCTAAGTCGCTGTAGCTGCCCAATTCTTTAAAACCTCTCTCCTCAAGGAGATCCAATACCACCTGGTGTTGCCTCCAATCACACTCAATTAAAAGAGAACCCCCATCTTCTAAAAATCGGGGGGCCTCTCTGATAATCTCTCTAATCAGGGAGAGCCCATCCTCTTCACCTCCCAAAAGGGCTAAAGAGGGCTCTCGCTTAACTTCTGCACTACACTCATTATACCATGAGTCGGTGAGGTAGGGGGGGTTGGTGACAATGAGGGAGAACTTCTCCCCCTCAAGGGGGGCAAAAAGATTCCCCTCAAGAAGACGGGCTCGCCCCCCCAATAAGGCTCTGTTGTTCTCACGAGCCACTTCGAGAGCCTCAGATGAGACGTCAGAGAGGGTGAGGTCGACCCCCTCTCTCTCCAACGCTAAGGTGATGCCTATACAACCACTGCCGCAGCAGAGGTCTAAAATTTTAGCTGGCCTAGAGAGGGGAAGTCTCTCTAAAGCTGCCCCCACCAATGTCTCGGTATCGCTACGCGGGACAAGGACAGCGGGAGATATTTTAAAGCTCCTCCCGAAGAATTCCCTCTCACCCAATAGATAAGCAACTGGTTCAGATTCACAGCGCCTCTCAATTAGAGAGTAGTAGGTCTCATAGACCTCTGTGGGAATTGACTTCTGGGACCGGGTATAGAGCTCTTCTCTCCTCAGGCCGGTAGATTTGCACAAGAGCAGAGAGGCATCAAGGAGGGGTGTAGCAGAAATCTTGCATTGAGATATTGCATTAGTCCCTCGGCTGAGTGCCTCTTGCACTGTTATCATTGCAACTCCTTAAGAGCCTCTTCTCCGGCGGCAATCTTCAAAGATTCAACCACCTCATCTAGGTCTCCAGCTAAAATTAATTCCAGTTTATATAACGTAAGGTTGATTCTGTGGTCTGTCAAACGATTTTGAGGAAAGTTGTAAGTTCTTATCCTCTCTGAACGGTCTCCTGAACCAACCTGACTCTTCCGCTCATCGGCGCGTTCCAGCGCTTTCTTCTCCTCTTCCATCTCATAAAGACGCGAACGTAACACCCGCATCGCTTTGGCCCTGTTCTTAATTTGGCTCTTCTCGTCTTGACACACCACCACAATACCACTGGGGAGGTGAGTCAGACGCACAGCGCTGTCGGTTGTGTTAACGTGCTGCCCTCCGGGGCCACTACTGCGCATTACATCCACCTTGAGGTCTTCGGGTTTAATCTCAATATCGGTCTCTTCAGCTTCGGGAAGGACCGCCACGGTGACAGCTGAGGTGTGGATACGTCCACCACTCTCAGTCTCGGGAACCCGCTGCACACGGTGAACGCCACTCTCCCACCTGAGGTTACCGTAGACCCCTTTACCGGAGATGGAGAAGATCAACTCTTTAAATCCCCCTATCCCCGTCTCATTCATACTTATAATCTCAATAGTCCAGCGGTTCTTTTCGGCAAAGTGGGAGTACATCCTGAAGAGATCGGCTGCAAATAGAGCCGCCTCTTCTCCACCAGTTCCTGCCCTGATCTCCATTATAATATTCTTCCCCTCCATCGGATCGGGGGGGATTAAAAACATCTTACTTTTTTGTTCGATTGCCGCAATATTGTCTTCGAGGTTAGCAATCTCCTCTTTAGCCATGGCTAGGAGATCTTCATCGTCCTCTTCTCCCAACATCTCTTTAGCAGCTTCCAACTCTTCACTCAGGGTACGTAAAGTACCGAGAGCCTCAATGATTGGCTCAAGGTGACTGCGCTCCTGCATCAGTTTGCGGTAGTTGCCAATATCTTCCATAATATTGGGATCAGCTAATTTTTCTTCCAGCTCGGCAAATTGAGGCTCAAAATTTTGAAGAATCTCTATCATTATCACTCACTCCTATGCTCTTCCGTGGGAAGTAAGTATAACGATTTGTCCTATCAGATGTCCAGCATTGAGAGCTCTTCCTTGTTTTTCGCCACCTTAGCGGGGGTCAAGGTATTTAAAAGATAGAACACTATCGCTCCGGCTAAGAAGAAGAGGGCAGGGACAGTTGCCATATGGAGACTGATTCCCATCTGTGCACTCTTCGAAGTGGGGTCACTTGAGAAGTGGGTTAAACGGTGGATTAACCAGAAGACAATGGCCTGACTGGCGTAGGAGAAGCGCATGAAGAAGGCTCTAATTCCCATTAAAATGCCGTCATCACGCCGCTTATCTTTAACTACGATCTCATCAACAATATCGGCCATGGCGGGGGTCATGAAGGTCCAGAAACCACCAAAGCCAACACCCCAGAGGGCCATAAAGATGGTAAAGAAGAGTTTGGTCCTGCCGAAGGTCATTGGGAAGGCAAAAACAGCCATCACCAAGCTGGTAATCAAGAGCATCCTCTGATTATTCTTTAGTCTCTTAGAGAGGAGAGACCAGAGGGGAATTGAGAGGAGTGTTCCAATCAACATCCCGGCAAAGATTATAGTTGTCCCGCTGCTGGGGACATTTAAGATGTAGTTACCAACGTAGTGGATTGAACTCGTCATACACATAGTCCCCGATTGGTAGAGGAAGAGGAGGAGGATAAAGGCGATTAAGTCGCGGTGGGAGAGGGCCCTCTTCATCGAGGGGAAGAACCGGTGCTCCTGCTTAGCCTCTTCTCTAATCATCTGTTGTTGCTTCTTGAAGCGCTCAATCATCCCCTTGGTCTCAAAGATCCCGGGGATTATTAGGAGGGTTCCGGCCACTGCAATCGCAGCAATGACCCAGCCACTCACCAGGTAACTCCCAATGTCACCATAGGAGAAGAAGAGGGGGGGGACAACAAAACCGGCGGCTACACCCAAGACCCCCACAGCTGTACTAATGGCAGCAGCTTTGGTCCTCACCGCTTGGCTTCTGAATTTATCGGGGTAGACCGATTGGTAGTTAACCTCCCACAAGGAGTAGACACCATCGTAGAGACAGATAGTAACTACCATCCAGATAAAGACTGGGATGGGGTTAGTTTTAACTTGAGAGCGCCACGAGGCGGGAACAGCAAAGATAAGGACAAAGGAGACAGCACTGAGGAGGAGTCCTATTATTATCCAGGGGAAGCGACGCCCCAATTTATTGGAGAATGGGGCTTTACGGTTGGTTACAAACCCAATGATGGGGTCGTTAACTGCATTCCAGAGAGAGTAGATAATAGTGGCTAGGGCCGCATATCCGGCAGCCAAACCTATTTCGGTCTCATAGAACTTAAAGACAATCGCACCAAAAGCTCCGGTCAGAAACTCCGCTAAAAACTTTCCTACCCCGTAGGAAGCCATTACACCAGTACCAACACCATTACCCTTTCTTTTCATCTTCTCCTCCTTAGGGGTCATCAAAGCATGAAAAAAGGGTTAGCGCAATAGTTAATTATTACAAATAAAGAGTTAGTGTATTTTATGCAGTGGGATAGGTGACACCCAGTCTTTTACACAAAGCCTTTCCCCACTCCTCCAATTCAGCCAAAATCTTTTTGTCTTCAGGTGGTGTCGATTTATAGGTGAGTTTCTCCCTAATCTTACGGGCAAAGAATTGGAGAGAGGTTGTATTGACTGCCGGAGGCTGGATAATACGCTCTGCGCAGAAGTTTTTGTAGCGCTCACCCTCTTCTGGACTCAACTCCTCTGGCCAGTTGCGGCAGAGGTAGCGCCACAACATCTCTTCGCCCCGCTCATCATCAAAGTCAAATTGCCTCCCCCACAAATCAGCTGGGGGGGTCTCCCTGATTATTTTAAAGCGCTCAGCGTCGGCATCGGAGAAGAAGGGTCCCCCGTAGAGGGAGTAGTCGATATCATCCACACCTACAAATACCTCTTGGTCGAGTGCTTTACGGAGGTTGAGATTCAAAGTCTTCTCCTCTTTTAAGCGCTCATGATTCTCTAAACACTGCCGTAAATCGATATTGAGACGTTGGGCAACCTCCCTATCAACTACACTCAAAGGGGAGAGGAAAGGGGAGCGGTTGATTGCCACTCTGTGGAGCCCTTTGATGGAGAGGAGTTGGTTACTGCTGGCAATAATTTGGGGCAGGTTAGAGAGGAAATTAGCCCCCTCGGTTAAGAGCTCAGCCCCCCTCTTGAGAGCCTCTTCCACCCCTTGCCCCTCTTCAAGGGCTCGACGCATGATTTGTGCTGCTTGCCTGAAGGAGTCCTCAAACTTCTCCAGTTGCTGAGCCTCTCTAAAAGCCCTTGAGGCGTTAATCAAGGGAGTTGGATCTTCCCTCAGGTCAAAAGCCAGAATGCTGTTGGGGTTGCCACTCCCTGAGGTGAGGGGGGTAACCACTGTTGAACACCCTCCGGGGCGGGTAAACTGGAAGGCTGTTAAGAGTAGGGGCTCATCCTTAGCCGTAAGGAGGTTCTTAACCGTCTGTTTATTACGCAAGGTCAAATAGTATTCAAAGAGCTTGGGTTGATTAAGCTTTATTAAACGGGCCATCTCCAAAGTTGCCCGCACATCGCTGAGGGCATCGTGGGCGTGTAGGTGGGGGATAGCGTTAGCTTCAGTTAGATCGGTAAGCTTAAAGGAGGGGTACCCATTCTCTTTAACGGGCCACTCAATCCCTTCGGGGCGTAAATCGTGGGCTGCCCGCATAAGGTCGAGGATATCCCAGCGACTGTTTCCCCGCTCATACTCCCTTTTATAGGGGTCGATGAAGTTGCGAAAAAAGCCGTTACGGACAAACTCATCATCAAAGCGTAACGAGTTATAACCCACTGTGCAGGTATTGGGCTCACTAAGGAGGGTGTTGATTCTCCCCATAAATTCACTCTCATTGAGCCCCTTGGCAGCGGTCTCAATGGGGGTGATATGGGTAATTAGGCAAGAGAGGGGATCGGGCAAGTAGTCGTCGCTGAGGCGACAGTAGAGGAGGGTTGGCTCCCCCATCTCTTGGAGGTTGGCGTCGGTCCTGATGCCGGCAAACTGGGCGATGCGGTCGTGACGTGAATCTAGACCAAAAGTCTCCAGGTCGTACCAGAAAAATGTCTCTTTGCTCTTCATAAGTGTAACTATAACACACCAGAATTATTTTGACACTAAAGAGGTGGTTTGGTATTGTCTAGCAAGAGGTATCGATTTGGTTAAAAGAATTTTAATAATTGTCCTCCTTCTAAGTACTCTCTTTTCCCCCCTTAGCTCTTCAACCGTGAGTGAAGGGGAGGTAAAAGTGGCCCTCCAGTCGGTCGTTGTGGCCGGTGTTATCTCCCTGGCAGCCCAAAAGATAAATCTATACGATGAGACCCTCTCCATTGAGAACGATTTAGCCTTCACCAATGTTAATCTCCAATTTAAAGAGGCCGACATTGGACACCTGCGTCAAGTAATAATTGAAAGCCCCCCTCCCCAAGGTCAGCAGATGGGCTTTATAGAGATGATGTTGAGTGCAGTTATCCCCATCCTCCCTGATTACAACCGCCTAGTTAGCTACTTAATTCCTCAGGGACTCTATGCAGGAGAAGTGATCTTCAGTGGCACCATCAGTGGCGTCAGAAAAGCAGCTCCATACCCCTTTAGATATCAAGGAGAGGTAGCCCTAGAGGTGAGTGGCTCCCGTTTTAACTCCCCCTTCTTCCTTACCGGGGAGTTTATGGTCCCCCTTGAAGGGACCCAAAGAGGGAAGATTGTCCCCCTCTATATCTTGGCGGATGGTGAAGATTTCCTCTCTGTAGGAGCCTCTCTTTTTCGCTAAAGTTTGCTGGACAGTTTAATCGCGTTACCTTAAGATGGGGAAAAAGAGACAATTGGAGGCCACTGTGAGAGAGGTTACTGAGCGTTGTGGAGAATTCCTCGAAAGGTGGAAAATAGCCCCCCACACCCTAGATATGGAGGAGTGCTGCCACCTCTTTACAGAAGAGATGGAGCGGGGACTAGCAACTAAAGAGGGGAGTTCTTTAGCGATGATTCCCACCTATACCAAAGCTGACAACCTAATAACACCGGGTGAGAAAGTGATCGTCCTCGATGCAGGAGGGACCAATTTTCGCACCTGCCTTATCTCTTTTGATGAGAAAATGGGAGTCAAAATGGAGGGGTTTACCAAAAGGGGGATGCCCGGGGTTAAGAGTGAAGTCTCAGCCAAAGAGTTCTTCTCAATTTTAGCCGACCAAGTTGAACCCCTTATTGAGCAGAGTGACCGAATCGGTTTTTGCTTCTCTTATGCAGCTGAAATTAATGAAGAGCTCGATGGGATCCCCATCGTCTTCTCTAAAGAGATAAAAGCCCCCGAAGTGATTGGGATGCCGGTCGGTCGCTCCCTCTTAGATGAATTGGCCACGCGCGGTTACGATGTGAGTCAGAAAAGGGTCGCTGTAATCAACGACACGGTAGCCACTCTCCTTGCCGGTAAGGTCGCCACCGGAGTCTCTCCCTACAGCGACTACGTCGGTTTTATCTTAGGGACAGGGACCAATACCGCCTATGTAGAGAAGAACTCAAATATTGGCAAACTCTCTAACCTCCCGGCAGGGAGCCAGATTATTAACGTTGAGTCGGGAGGCTTTTACTTAGTCCCCGGGGGATTGGACCGCCGCTTCATGGATACCACCAAACACCCAGAAAACTACCACTTTGAGAAGATGATCAGTGGTGCCTACCTTGGAGCTTTCAGTCAGGTAGTAGTTGAACAAGCGATTGAGGAGGGGCTCTTATCTAAAGAGTTTAAGGGTAAGTTTGAACAAATTGTCCCCCTCAACACAACCCGCATGAGCCACTACCTAGAGGAGCCCCACAACCCCAACTACGATCTGGTGAAGTGTATCACTAACGAAGAGGATGCGACCGCTCTCTACCTAATTTTAGATGCCATTATTGCACGGGCTGCCAAATTGACAGCCGTTAATATCAGTGCAGCGGTCCTGAAAGGGGAGGGGGGAACCAACCCCCGTTACCCGGTGTGTGTCAATGCCGATGGGACAACTTTCTACAAGACTGAGAATTTAGCCCTCTATACCCAATACTACTTAAGGGAGTTCTTGAGCCAGAAGCACCACCGCTATGTACAGTTTGTGCAGATTGAAGACTCTCCTACAATTGGGGCAGCCGTGGCTGGTCTATCGCTGACCCTTTAGGGCGCTTGCCTCGACCAATTGGCGCTGCCACTCAATCAGATAGTTGTGGCGCTCAAGGTCGTCCCCCAAAGCATCAGCCATAACCCTAAAGAGGGGTTCGGTACCACTGGGGCGCATCCAAATGAAGTCGGTATCTTCCCCATTGGCGTCTTGAAAGACAATCTTGAGCCCTCCTAGCATAGGGGCGGTGCGGTATTGGGATCCCAAACCAACCCTTAGCTGGGTCCCTTCAGTCTGCTCTCCCCTAAAGGAGAAGATCTTGAAATGGCTCTCTAATTCCCCTTTACGCTCGGCAAACTGCTCTAAAAAAAGCTCCTCATAACGCTCTTTTAACTCACCCATTGCTGAGGTGTCGACTTGCATCACCCCTTGGGGAGAGAAGCTTTCGGTAATGGTCCTTTTAGGGAGAATCTCTAAAGCCCTGGCAATTGAAGGGGCCCCTTTAAGGCCCGTTATTTGGGAGAAGGTCTCTTGTGAGCTGAGTAGCTTAATGAGGGCTACTAAAGTATTGAGGGGGTCGCGCACCCTACTCGGGTGGGTAATGCTTCCACCGTTGGATCCCTCTCCCAAGAGCCTCACATGCCACCCCTCTTCCCGCTTCTGCCTGGCGAGGGTGACAAGGTTGGCCTCTCCCACTTCAGTTCTAAAGACGGTAGCCCCCAACTTAGCTGCAATTTTATCAATCATCAGGGATGTGGGACCATTAACCACTATCGCACTCTTCTGGTCTTCCCTCTTGGATAGGGTTAACTCTATTAGGGCAACTAGGGCAAACAGGTTTTGAGCGGTTAAAATGTGAGTTTGACCACTAGCTTCATCGGTATAGACAATATTACCCCGGTCCCCATCGTTGTCGGGGACGTAACCTAAGAGGAAGGCGTTATCTAATCTGTATTGGTGACTCAAAATGTCACGACACAATTCTAAGGCTGGCCCTTCAGGGACAATTTGGTGGACAATCTCACGTGGTTTGTCGTTAACATAGTGGGTCTTGAGCCCCAGAGTCTCAAAGAACTGTTGGTCGATAGAGAGGGAGCGGGCACTGCCGTTGAGCTCACCAACTATCCCCAGAGGGGCCCTCTTTAGCCCCTCCCTGATACTTCTTAATACAGAGCCCACTCTCTTTCCGTTCGCCAAAGTCTCCATAGCCAAATCGGTATAGGCTGAGATGGCTCCCTGTTTCTCTTCACCTATCTTATCGAGAACTGTACGGTAGATATCAACATCGAGTGACTCAATTTCATCTTTAAGGGTGGCAATTATGGTGGGTCTTTTAATGAGGGTGTTGAAGTGGTTTAAAACTTCAAGTGCCTCAACGGAATTCAAAACTCCCCCATTGTAACCAAACTTAAAACCGTTATGGCCGATGGGGTTGTGGCTGGCTGAGATATAGATAAAGTGGGTAGAGGAGGAGTAGGCCATGATCTCGGGGGCAGCGACAATGAAGAGGTGTTTAACCTCCACCCCAAGG
>LSQX01148884.1_pt2 | contig 20782 bp, 16 predicted proteins | sample 654561 | NCBI WGS metagenome assembly LSQX01 (sample SAMN04489861, study PRJNA283612) | anaerobic digester metagenome | isolation source: 4 biogas reactors fed with cattle manure at either 37C or 55C with and... | place: Denmark: Kongens Lyngby | collected 2014 | reverse complement strand
GGATGTCGGTTGTCCTGGCAGAGGCAATGGCTACGGTGGTTACGGTGGGGATATTTTTTGGGAAACGGAAAAGATACAGATATTAATTGTTAATGGTTAATGGTTAATTGTTAATGTGCTGGCTGTCAGTGGATACTAGTCACTTGCAACTTATTACGGCTATGTTTTCAACCGCAAAGAACACAGAGAAGGCGCCGCACCTCGCACCCCGCACCCCGCACCTCGCACCCCGCACCTCGCACCCCGCACCCCGCAATTCTTATCTCTTCATTCTTAATTCTTAATTCTCATTTCTCATTTCCATATTTTCAATTAACCCAATAAAATCGTACCTTTGCAATCGCCTAAATAAAAAAGAAAAAACAATCAACTATGGAATATAAATTCGGAGAGATAGAAAAAAAATGGCAAGCCTATTGGGCTGACAATAAAACGTATAAAGTAACAGAAGATTCATCCAAACCAAAATACTACGTACTCGACATGTTTCCCTACCCATCAGGAGCAGGCCTGCACGTAGGGCACCCACTCGGATATATCGCATCCGACATCTTTTCACGCTACAAACGCCTGCAAGGCTTCAATGTGTTGCACCCCATGGGCTACGATGCATACGGGCTTCCCGCCGAGCAATACGCCATACAAACAGGGCAACACCCCGCCATCACCACCAACGAAAATATAGACCGCTACCGCGAGCAACTCGACAAAATAGGATTCTCATACGATTGGGATAGAGAAATTCGCACCAGCGACCCCCAATATTACAAATGGACACAATGGGCTTTTATTCAAATGTTTAACTCGTATTATTGCAATAAAGCCCAACAAGCAAGACCAATTACGCAATTAAAAGAAGTGCTCTCGAAAAGCGGAACTTCCGAATTGGATGCGGCTTGCTCAAAAGATCTCAACTTTACAGCAGATGAGTGGAACTCGAAATCAGACAAAGAACAACTTGAAATTCTACTGAATTATCGAATCGCGTACCTCGCCGATTTGAAAGTGAATTGGTGTCCGGCTCTCGGCACTGTACTGGCCAATGACGAAGTGAGCGAAGGCTATTCAATCCGAGGCGGCTATCCTGTAGAGCAAAAGGTAATGCGTCAATGGAGCTTGCGTGTTTCTGCCTATGCGCAAAGACTACTTGAAGGGCTCGATAAAATTGACTGGACCGAATCACTGAAAGAAACTCAAAAAAACTGGATCGGAAGGAGCGAAGGTGCCGAAATGCGATTCGAAATCGTAGATAAGGACTATTCATTCGATGTTTTCACCACCCGACCTGACACTATTTTCGGTGTTACTTTCATGGTTCTCGCTCCTGAAAGCGAATTGGTGAAAATATGCACTACACCCGAACAAGCGGATTCTGTAGCAAGTTACATCAATACTACCCGGAAACGTACCGAACGCGAACGGCTGATGGACAAAAAGGTAACCGGAGTTTTTTCCGGCTCCTATGCCATCAATCCGGTGGCAGGCACTAAAATTCCAATCTGGATAAGCGACTATGTATTAGCCGGATACGGCACGGGAGCCATTATGGCTGTTCCGGGACACGACAGCCGAGATTATGCTTTTGCAAAACATTTCAATCTACCGATTATTCCGTTAATTGAAGGAGCAGATATCAGCGAAGAGAGTTTCGATGCGAAAGAAGGAATCATGATGAATTCAGGCTTTCTAAATGGATTATCTGTGCCGGAAGCTATCACTAAAGCGAACACATACATTGAAGAAAACGAAATTGGAAAGGTACGGGTAAACTACCGACTCCGTGATGCGATTTTCAGTCGTCAACGATACTGGGGAGAACCATTCCCGGTCTATTACAAAGATGGACTTCCATTCATGCTCGATGAAAGCAAACTGCCACTGGAGCTCCCCGAGGTGGACAAATACTTGCCCACCGAAACCGGTGAACCGCCGCTTGGACGCGCCAAAAATTGGGTAACTGAGGATGGGTACAAGCTGGAACTGAATACAATGCCGGGTTTTGCGGGCTCTTCTGCCTATTATCTAAGGTATATGGATCCGAAGAATGACAATGCGCTTGTCAGCAAAGAAGCCAATGAATACTGGCAAGATGTGGATTTATATATCGGTGGAACGGAACATGCAACGGGACACTTGATTTATAGTCGTTTTTGGAATAAATTCCTATACGATTTGGGTGTTGTGGTGAAAGATGAGCCGTTCAAAAAACTAATCAACCAGGGGATGATTCAAGGACGAAGCAATTTTGTGTATCGCATACAAGGCACAAACACTTTTGTCTCTTTGAATTTGAAAGACAAGTATGAAGTAACTCCGATACATGTGGACGTTAATATTGTTCACAATGATATTTTGGATATCGAGAAATTTAAAAACTGGAACCCGGAATATAAAGACGCGGAATTTATTTTAGAAGATGGTAAATATGTGTGTGGCTGGGCTATAGAGAAAATGTCCAAATCGATGTTTAATGTGGTAAACCCTGATGATATTATTGAAAAATACGGCGCCGACACGCTCCGACTTTATGAAATGTTTTTGGGTCCGCTCGAACAATCCAAGCCTTGGGACACGAATGGAATAGACGGTGTTCACCGATTCTTAAGAAGACTTTGGAGCCTGTTCTTTGCCGGCGATAAATTAAATATCAGCAATGCAGAACCAACTGCGGAAGAACTTAAGACTTTACATAAAACCATTAAAAAAATTACGGGTGATATTGAAGCTTTTTCATATAACACTTCGGTTTCGGCATTTATGATTTGTCTGAATGAACTATATGCCATAAAATGTAATAAAAAAGCGATTTTAGAGCCGCTTTCCATTATTTTAGCGCCGTTTGCACCACATATTGCTGAAGAGATGTATCATATGCTGGGAAATACGACATCAGTCTGTGATGCGAAATGGCCGGAATACAATGAAGAGTACTTAAAAGAGAGCTCTATTAAATACCCGATTTCATTCAATGGAAAAGTACGATTTACAATAGAAATGCCGGCTGACTTAAGCAAAGAAGGAGTTGAAAAAACAGCGATGGAGAGTGAGCAGACCGAAAAATACTTAGAAGGAAAAACTCCTAAAAAAGTGATTGTTGTACCCGGAAAAATAGTGAATATAGTGGTATAGAATCGCGAGGAAAGCACGAAGATGAAAGCTGTAAAGCGAAGTGTTACTTAATCTTTTGTATTTGAAAACACAAAAATAATGGTTTGTCAGTCTAAAAATCTAATACAACACGTATAGTCAAAAAGAAGAATCCACTTTCTTTTCCAACCGGAAGAAATATCTGAAGGAAAAGGAGTTAATTTGCGAAACTTGTATTTTTCATGGAAAAAAAAGATTATTTAAAGGCTTTCTACTGGAAAGATTTTTTAATGATTTTTATTGGGCTGGTTTCTTATGCGATTGGACTCACCGGGTTTCTATTGCCCAACAAGATCATCACGGGCGGTCTTGCAGGAATTACTGTTTTAATCAATTCAGCCACTGAAATTCCACTCTGGGTTTCGTACATTATTATAAATATTGTACTGATACTAATAGCACTGAGATTCGTAGGAAAACCATTTGTTATAAAAACCATCATCAGTGTAGCAATTCTTACGCTGCTTATTCGTTTTGGTGAGGTATATATTAAAGATCCCATCATACATGCAGATTCGCTGCTTTCGGCAATGATTGGCGCTATGTTTTGCGGGAGTGGTTTAGGTCTCGTTTACTCTGTGAATGGAAGTACCGGGGGAACGGACATTATCGGTGCTATTGTTACTAAGTACCGTCATGTAAGCATGGGTCGGATTTTATTGTTAGTCGATATTCTGATTGTTTCATCCTCGTATTTTCTTTTCCAAAGTGTTGAAAAAATAGCTATTGGCCTTATCGTAATGGCTGTGATGTATTATGCTGTGGATGTTATGATTAGCGGAATGCGACAATCTGTACAGTTTTTTATTTTCACAAAAAAACATGAAGAGGTTGCCAATCACATCAATTCGGAAATCAAACGCGGTTGTACAATAATAGATGGAATGGGTTGGTATTCTAAAAATTCTCAGAAAATAATTATCGTATTAGCTCGTAAGACAGAATCAACTTCCATTTTCCGGTTGGTAAAAAGCATTGATCAAGATGCATTTGTCACGCAAACAAATGTGGTAGGTGTGTATGGAAAAGGATTTGATGTGCTGAAATAAAAAAAAGGCGAATAGAATCGCCTTTTTTTAATAACACTACTTTAGAATCACTCGGCCAGCGCCGGTTGACCTTTTACTACATTCGCTTTTACACCATCTTTAGCTTCATTCAGCTCCATCAGAATTGTATCTCCTTCCGCAGCTTCACCGGTCAGAACTACATCTGCCAATTCATCTTCAAGATAGCGCTGGATAGCACGTTTTAGTGGTCGAGCTCCGAACTGGACATCGTATCCTTTTTCAGCAATATAATCTTTTGCCTCGTTGGTCAATTCAAGCTTGTAACCCAAATCAATAACACGTTTGAACAATCCTTTCAATTCCAGATCAATTATCAGCTTCAAACTATCTTTACTTAATTGGTCAAACATTACAATGTCATCAACTCGGTTCAAGAATTCCGGTGCAAAAGTTTTATTCAATGCTTTTTGGATTACACCGCGCGAGTATTCTGAATCAATCGTCAAATCATCATCCAAATTGAACCCCACTCCTCTGCCAAAATCTTTTAGCTGACGAGTTCCAACGTTCGAAGTCATAATGATAATCGTATTTTTGAAGTCGATTCTTCGTCCCAGACTGTCTGTCAGTCGGCCTTCATCCATCACCTGAAGCAGGATGTTAAACACATCGGGATGTGCTTTCTCAATCTCATCAAGCAGTACAATCGAATATGGCTTACGACGAACTTTTTCAGTCAACTGTCCGCCTTCTTCGTATCCAACGTATCCGGGAGGCGCTCCGATAAGTCTGGAAACACTGAACTTCTCCATATATTCACTCATATCTACTCGAATAAGAGCATCTTGACTGTCAAACATAAAGTCTGCCAACACCCTCGCCAAGTGAGTTTTACCCACTCCGGTCGGTCCAAGGAAAAGGAAAGTCCCAATCGGTTTGTTAGGATCTTTCAGCCCAATTCGGTTACGTTGAATGGCTTTGGTAATTTTCTCCACAGCATCATTTTGACCAATGACGCGAGAACTTAACACTTCTCCCATTTGTCGAAGTTTCAGACCTTCTGCTTGCGCTATTCGTTGAACCGGAATTCCGGACATCATTGCCACAACTTCAGCTACTTTCTCCTCATCCACTGTCTCGGGGTTTTCTTGAGCCTCACGTTCCCAGCGTTTTATCGCGTCTTCGAGTTGGTATTGCGTTTGCTTTTCTTTATCTCGTATCGGCACAGCTTCTTCATATTTCTGTTCTGAAATGACTCTGTTTTTCTCCGCTTTAAGCTCTTCTAATTTTTTTTCAAGTTTTTCTATTTCTTCCGGCACCGCTACAGTTGCAATATGCACGCGCGAACCGGCTTCATCCAGCGCATCAATGGCCTTATCGGGGAAACTTCTATCTGTAATGTATCTATCCGTAAGGCGTACACAAGCTTTGATAGCTTCAGGTGTATATCTCACATTGTGATGATATTCATATCGATCCTGGATATTTTGGAGAATTGTCAATGTTTCCTCAGGAGTAGTCGGATCAACCATCACTTTTTGGAATCGACGCTCCAATGCTCCATCTTTTTCGATACTCTGACGATATTCATCCAAAGTAGTAGCGCCGACGCACTGTATCTCACCTCGTGACAGCGCGGGTTTCAACATATTTGCAGCATCCAACGAACCTGGAGCTCCACCGGCACCAACAATCGTATGAATCTCATCAATAAATAAAATTATATTCGGATTTTTTTGTAGCTCATTGAGAATAGCTTTAATTCGTTCTTCAAATTGTCCTCGATATTTTGTTCCGGCCACTATCGAAGCCATGTCAAGAGCTACCACACGCTTATCAAAAAGCACACGTGAAACCTTGTGTTGCACAATTCGGAGTGCTAATCCTTCGACAATCGCTGATTTTCCAACTCCGGGATCACCTATCAGCACAGGATTATTTTTCTTTCTTCGACTCAAAATCTGGGCAATTCGCTCTATTTCTTTATCACGTCCCACAACCGGATCCAATCGATTTTCAGCAGCCGCTTTGGTAATATCTGTTCCAAAAGTATCCAACGCAGGTGTATCGCTCGGCTTGTTGGGCGTTTGTTTTGAACGAACTTTCCTTTCTCCAAAAGGTCCGTCTTCATCATCATCGTCATCGGATGGAATTCCCGCACTTGGTTCAATATCTTCAGATTGTGCAAAAGGATTTAAGAATTTCACCGCTTTTTCATAGGTAACATTCTCAGCATTCAGAACATCCACTGCCAAATTGTTTTTTTCTTTCAAAATAGCCAAAAGCAGATGCTCGGTATCAGCAGGCTCTGCAAGTAAAGAACGAGCTTCGAGCTCCATTATTTTTTTAATCTTTTCCGTACTTTTCAATAGCGGAATTTCATTTCCCGTCGGGACATGATCGGTACGAACTAAAGATTCTATTTTTTGTTTAACATTATCTAAATTAACGTCCATTTTCGTCAAAAGGTCGATGGCAGTGCTTTTTTTGTCTCTGATTAGACCAAGCAACAAATGCTCTGGACCGACATAAGCGTTGCCCAATCTTTCAGCCTCTTGGACGCTGTATGTGAATACATTATTAAGTTGTTCGGAATATTTTACTGGCATAATATTGTTTTCTTTTTTACAAAAATACGAATTATTGTTCTATTGTTCGAATATTTTAATACAAATACAATACCTAATAATTAGTTTTAAATGTTCGGAAGGAATGTCATATTTTTCCGTTACGCTTCTTTAAGGTATAAGACAAAATGACACGATTACAGTTTGTAAAGTGGAGGGAGTGGAGAGTACTGCGTATTGAGATTTTAGTTCAGATAAAATTACACCTTGCGTTGAATCTTATTTTTTTATTAAAAATCATCACTGACGGGTAAAAATATCAATACGCGACATATATTAATGCATCTGCTACAAATCCTCTTCTTGTGTATTTTGACTTTCAAACTTACAAAAAGACAAAAAAATCCTCTCGCCAAGCTTATTCTAAACAGATACAGAAAATCAAAAAACAAAATCAACTCTCCTTCTAAAAATCTTTCACTACCCTAATAAACTCTTCCATTTTCTCCGCTTCACTTTCAAAAATATTCCCTACAACTACCAAATCAGCTCCTGCAACATACGCTTTCTCCAACTGGTTGAGCTTTCTGATTCCACCGCCAACAATCAGTGGAATATCAATGGACGATTTTACGTTGAAAATTATTTCTTTGGAAACGGGATTTTTAGCACCGCTGCCCGCTTCGAGATAAATCATTTTCATACCTAACAATTCTCCTGCTATGGCTGTAGATACGGCTTTCTTGATATCATTCGCCCCGATAGGTTCTGTTTTGCTTAGTTTTTTCACAGATGAATGATTTCCGCCATCAATCAAAATATATCCGGTCGGGATTACTTCCACTTTTGATTTTTTAATTTCAACGGCAGATTTCACATGCTGGTCAATCAAATAATCGGAATTTCGTCCGGAAATAAGCGAAAGAAAAAGTAGTGCATCAGCATCCGGTGAAAATTGGGATGCATCGCCGGGAAAGAGAATTTTTGGAACAGAAAATTGTTTGAGATCGTGTAATAGCGTGTCGCAATCGCAGTTCATGCTGCTCCCACCAATGAAAATAAAATCGGGAGTGGCTTTTTCAAACTGACTCAGAACTTTTATCAACAAATCACCCTGACATTTATCAGGGTCTAACAGCACGGCAAACATTTTCTTGCTGCCTGCTATATTATTTAATATCTGCTGATATATTTCACTCATTATCAATACAGTACGCTAACGTATAAGTGTCTGTAAGTAAATAATTTACAAAATAACTTTTTTTTGTGTCGGTATGTATCACCTCCAAAATTCCGATTTTATCCATTTCAAAAGGCAGAATCTGAAGCTGTTCAGCAAAATTATATGCCGTATCACCGATGATTTTGTACAACGCCTCTTTTACAGACCATGCAATCCGCAGATATTCAATGGACTCATTCTTTGCATATTCGGCCAACTCGCTTTCTCCGAGAAATCGTTTGTGAATTTTCAGCAGTTTGTTTGAAAGGATTTCAATATCTATTCCTACCTCTTTTGTTGGATGAGTCATTACCGCAACCGATCTTTGGCAATGTGAAAAACTGATTTTATGTGTTCCATCCTTCAGCATTGGTTTGCCATCATAGGTATATTCTATCTGCTTTTCTTCTCCTTTAAATACTTTCTTCAGCGCAATACGAATTGCCAAAAATTCTTTTTTACGATGTTCGGTTTTTAACTTTTCCAAGTCATGAGCATACAAATTCGGTTCGCTCAGTTCATTCATCAACTGTTCGATAGAATAGCTGTTTTCTACAATACAGATCGTACTTTCTTTGTATGTTATGGATTGATAGGGAATCACAGTTTGGACAAATAATTAATTGTTTCCGACAAACATTTCGCTCTCAGGAATAGAGCAGTTATAAAATTAAAGTGAATTTCGGACTAATTCGCATAGTTCTAATTTTTCCACTCAAAGCTTTCAATCAGTCTTACAATATCTTTTTGTACATACTGTACGATCGGCGCAATGGAGTCTTTATTCGGCACATTCTCAAAGTAAAGCGCACCTCGGAAGAAATTTTTATTGCTGTCAGTCAAAACAAATTGTACCGGTGAAGCTGTATTTCCGGTTAATTCATACAAAATCCCATATACTTTTTGTTCTGCATTTTCGTACGGAATTTCCGCTATATTTTCAGCTTTAACAGTATGTTTGTACACGATTTTTCGAGTATCTTCGGTCAATTCAAACAGGTTGGAATTCACCGGTTTATAGCTACAATAGATACTGGCATTCAACGAAGGATATTTGATATCAATCCAGTATTTTTCATTTTGCTGCGCAGGTGATTCTGTAATGGCAATTTTCGAAATATCAAACGAATAAGGGAAATTTTCAAAGTTTGAAGCGACATACTGATGCGGCGGTAAATCTACCCGGAAGTAACCGTATGGGCGAGGTGTTGAAGTATCTTTACAGCTATTTAGACATATAAAAAGCAGAAACACACAAAGAATAAGCGGTTGATTGCTAATTTTAATCCTCATCATCGTGTTCATTGTCGGGATCATTCTTAATGTGTAGTTTCACTTTTTTGATGCGGCGTTTATCTGCCTGTAAAATCTCAAAAACATAGTGCTCGAATTGAAGCATTTCGTTTTTCACAGGCATTTCTCCTTTGATTTCAAGTATCATACCAGCCAACGTTTCGACCTCTTCGGTTATTTTCTCAAAATCTTTTTCATCAATTTCTGTAATTTTGAAAAAATCATTCAGTAAAATCTTTGCTTCAAAAATATAGGTGTGGTTGTCTATTTTTTGGAATAAAATTTCCTCTTCATCGTACTCATCGCTGATATCTCCGACAATTTCTTCAATAATATCTTCTAACGTAATCAACCCGGAAATGCCACCATATTCATCTACTACAAGCGCTAAGTGAATTCTGTTTTCTTGAAATTCTATCAGCAAATCATCGATTTTTTTTGTTTCCGGCACATAATAAGCTTGACGAATCAACGTCTGCCAACGAAAAGTTTCGGGTTTATCTAAGAATGGCAACAGGTCTTTACTAAATAAAATTCCTTTAATATTGTCGCGAGTTCCGGAGTAAACCGGCAATCTCGAATACCCGGAATCTTTTACTAAATCCATTAACTGCTTAAAATTCAACTTAGTATCAATATCGACCATATCCACCCTGGAAGTCATGATATCAGAAACCTGAATATTTCCGAATTTGATAATTCCTTCCAAGAGCTCCTTGTCTTCCTCTTGCGTTTCGGTAGTCAAGTCAAGCGCATGTGAAAGCTCATCAACCGAGATAGTATTCATATCTACTCTGGTCAATTTGCTGTAAACCAACGCCTTTGACTCGGCGAGCAACTCTACAAACGGTCTGAAAAAAGTTTGTAACTTCAACAGTGTAATCGAACTCTTCCTTACCGTCTGAATAGAAAACTCCGAAGAATAAACTTTAGGCATCAACTCACTAAACGTAATGAAGACCACACTGATAATCGCAAAAGGCCCGACAAAACCCCATATCGGCATTTCAGTAAAATCAAAGACAGAATAGACAAACGTTAATGTCAAAATGATGAACGAAATTATCGTTACATTTCGTCCGATAATAATCGTTGCGAGTAATTTTTGCGGATTCCCCAACAATCTGATTATTGCCTTGTCTTTTGTCTCTTCACTTTCTTCTATTTCATCCAAATCTTCTTTTTCGAGAGAAAAATAGGCTACTTCCGCAGAACTAAAAAATGCGGAAAACGCTAAAAACAAGATTGACAATGTCAATAATACATAATCAGTCCATTCGGGAGTTTTAAAATATACGTCCGTGAAAATATTTAATAAACTTGAGTCCAATGAAATTATAATTAAGATATTGATTGCAAATATACATTATAAATTTCAATTTTGTAACGAAATTTAATAAATTCACATCAATCTACCCGAGGTTTTCTTCAAAGACTTTTCTACAAAGGCTATTAAAACTAAAAAAAATTGACAAACGGATGTTTTTTTTGTATTTTTGCAGAAAATGTTTTTATAAATGCGAATAGACATTATTTCTGCCGTTCCCGAATTGTTGGATAGTCCTCTCAATTATTCTATCGTGAAGCGTGCTAAAGACAAAGGTTTAGCCGAAATTTTCGTGCATAATTTGAGAGATTATACACAAGACAAGCATCGGCGTGTGGATGATTATGCTTTTGGGTTTAGCGCAGGAATGGTTTTGCAAATCGAGCCGATTGACAATGTGATTTCGAAGCTAAAATCAGAAAGAGATTATGATGAGATCATTTACACATCGCCCGATGGAGAAAAATTCGACCAAAAACTTGCCAACCGATATTCATTATCAAAAAATTTGATAATTCTTTGCGGACATTATAAAGGAATAGACCACAGAGTTCGCGAACACCTGATTACCAAAGAAATAAGCATTGGAGATTTTGTGCTTACAGGCGGCGAGCTTCCTGCTGTAATAATGACGGATGCAATCGTCAGACTGATTCCCGGCGTGATCGGCGATGAGACTTCGGCTCTTTCTGACAGCTTTCAGGATGAATTACTTGCTCCACCGGTTTACTCGCGACCTGCAGATTACAAGGGATGGAAAGTTCCCGAAATTCTCCTTTCCGGTCACCAGGCAAATGTAGAAGAATGGCTGCTCCAACAGTCAATTGAGAGAACAAAGAGATTGAGGCCGGATTTGAACACTTAGTCTAACAAAATGGAAATTGTATTTGGAAATATCTTCCAACTTAGAATTGTTAAAGCAGTACGAATCAATAATTATTTTCAAACAATTATTGAAAAAAATGGTTATATCAAGAGTATATCATTGAGATAAAATCAACAGTCATTTTTTAGAATACTTTTGATATGTTGTAACCACCAACCCTTTATCGCAAATCATCTGCTGTTTTTGAAGCTGCCCATTCAGGTCGAGCACCAAAGTTAGCAATATTTAAACTCAATTACAGGCTTTCAAATGCAGCAGGAAATGGGGATGAGTGGTTTCGATAATTTCTTAGCAATCCCATTTCGTATTTATCTATGCAAGATAAGGATATTAACAAGTCAAAACTTTTCAGTGGCGTAAAAGATTTTCGCGAAAATTACTACGTTCATCATAAGGATATTTATAAAAAATTGAAAAAAAGTCAGCAGCCGCATACATTGTTTATCGGCTGTTCAGACTCGAGAGTTGTACCGAACCTGATCACAAAATCACTTCCGGGAGAGCTTTTTATTATCAGAAATATCGCCAATTTGGTCCCTTACTATAAAGAAACACACGATACATATGTTTCTACTTCGGCTGCAATTGAATTTGCTGTTAAGGCGCTGAATGTCAACAATATTATCGTGTGCGGACATTCTAATTGCGGCGGGTGCAAAGCGCTTTTTTCAACTAAAATTTCAAAACAATTGCCGCTGACACAGAAATGGCTTGAGCTGACAGGCGATGTGAAGGAAAGGGTGATGAGAAAAATTGAAACCGAACAACTGAAACCAAGCTTCAAGTACCGTCTGACAGAGCAGTTAAATGTTGTGGAACAAATGAATCATTTGCTCACATTTCCTTATATCAGAGAGCGGTACGATCGGGGCGAGATAACAATTTTAGGGTGGCACTACGTGATTGAAACCGGAGAAGTCTTTAACTACTCAGCTGAAAAACAGGCATTTGAGAGGATAGAATAGATTCTTGCGTATGGAGTTTACGCTTTTGTTTCCACTTTTGGATTATCACTCAACGTTAACGCTTTAAATATTTTATTTTTGACTCGTTTTTCATTTTTTATTTCTATATTAAAAACATGCGGATGAATGATTTGAGGCGACATAGAACATGATTCAAGACGCTCTGAATGATGTCAAAAAACAAGGAATTTTAAAAAGGCGTGGTGTGTCTTGTCTTATCAAATTTTGCTGAATTCTTTATGTTTCAGATTTTTATTTCCGTAACAAATCAGACAAGGATTCTAACTTCTAATTGATAAATTTCTAATTTCTAATTTAAACATATCATATGGCTTGGATTTTTTTAATAGTGGGTGGAGTTTTTGAGGCAATATTTTCTTTCAGTTTAGGAAAAATCTCATTGACTTCAGGAAAAGAAATGGTACTTTGGATTGTTTCTTTTGTAGTTGCTGTAAGTCTTTCGATGTATTTTCTTTACAAAGCGATTGATACCGGATTAGGAGTTGGAGTTTCATATGCCGTTTGGGCGGCGATTGGCGCTGCCGGCAGCGTGTTGATGGGCATAATTTTCCTGAATGAGCCGGTATCATTCTGGCGAGTTTTCTTCCTTTCACTCTTGATAATTTCTGTTATCGGACTCAACGTGAGCACAAAAGCAGCTTAGTAGTTTTAATCTTTTCAATGAAGTTTGAAGGAAGACAGAAGCGTAATTAATATTTGATTTTCAAACATCAAGCACAATAAAAAAATGATAAAAGTAGGAATTGTAGGCGGGGCCGGATATACTGCCGGAGAATTGATACGAATTCTCATTCACCATCCGGCTGTAGAAATTGCATTTATAAATAGTAAGAGTAACGCGGGAAATCCCGTTACAGCAGTGCATAGCGGTTTGATCGGTGAAACTGACCTGGTTTTTACGGATAAATTATTTATAAACCAAATCGATGTTCTTTTTCTCTGTACGGCACATGGCGACAGCGTGAAGTTTCTCGAAGCAAATTCCGTTCCTAAGGAACTGAAAATTATTGACTTATCAACTGACTTTAGACACTTCCGTGATGATCACGACTTTGTTTACGGATTGCCGGAACTAAATAAAGATAAGATTAAAAAAGCAAACCATTTGGCTAATCCGGGGTGCTTTGCAACAACGATTCAACTTGCTTTGCTACCGTTGGCTTCGGCAGGATTGCTTAAAGATGAAATTCATGTAAATGCAATTACGGGCTCTACGGGTGCCGGCGTAAAACCATCAGCTACTTCGCATTTCAGCTGGAGAAACAATAACATTTCCGTTTACAAAGCTTTTGAGCACCAACATTTACAGGAAATTATTCAGTCTCTTCGTCAAATTCAGCCGGACTTCGATGCGGATTTGAATTTTATTCCGGTTCGCGGGAATTTCACACGTGGGATTTTTGCAACAGCATATACGAAATGTGCACTGAGCATTGAAAAAATAGACAAGCTGTATCGGGATTATTACAAAAATGCCGCTTTTACGCATATTGTTTCAGAAAACCCCGATTTGAAGCAAGTCGTAAACACCAATAAAGCGATTATTCATTTGAAAAAACATGGGGATTATGTACTGATTATTTCTATGTCTGACAATCTATTGAAGGGAGCATCCGGACAAGCTGTAGAAAACATGAATCTTATGTTTGGATTAGATGAAAAAGCTGGACTCAACTTGAAATCTACCGGATTTTAAGCAAAACAAGCGCTTTTTGTTTCAGACAAATTAACTATCACATTACAATCTGTTAAAAATAAAACGACACTTATTTATTTCGTGAAACATTGTTAATAATTTTGGATAAATTTGGGCAGAGCAGTACCTTTGCATCGTGATTTTTTCATAGTATTAGATTTAAGGTTAACAAAAAGATTGGTTGTCAAGCGTGGCAACCTTTCTTGATTTTAAAGGGTATACACATGATGAAAGAGCAGAATTATTCGTTTATAATAACAACGTAGCAGATTAATTTTTGTAGCCAATAATCCATTTTCTGATAATTTTACGCTAAAAATTCACGAATCAAAAAAACATCCCCTAAATCTCACTCAACTCCAACCACCGCATTTCCTTTTCATCCAATAAATCGCTCACCTTGCCAAATTGTTCGGAAATTTGGATAATTTCGTCACTGTCAGTTATTTCGCCCGATGAAAGCTTGGCTTCCAAATCGGCTTTTTCCTGCTCCAATTCGGGTATTTCTTTTTCCAACGCTTCAAGTTCCAATCTTTCCTTGTAAGTAATTTTCCGAACCCCTCGCTCACTTTGTTCAATGGAGGAAGAAATGTCGGCGCTTGAACTTTGTTCATTTTTCCGAGTTTCTTTAAGTGCCGGCGGTTTAGAAGTTCCTCCTTTGGTGAGATTTAGAAAATCTTCCCTATATTGCGTATAATTTCCCGGAAAATCTCGAATCACTCCGTTTCCTTCAAAAACGAACAGATGATCCACCACTTTGTCCATGAAATAACGGTCGTGGCTGATGATGATGAGACATCCTTTGAAAGTCTGCAAATATTCCTCAAGGATATTGAGCGTAACGATATCCAAATCGTTTGTAGGCTCGTCAAGCACAAGAAAATTCGGATTTTTCATCAAAACGGTACAAAGGTAGAGTCGTCTTTTTTCGCCGCCACTGAGTTTGTACACATAGTTGTGTTGCGACTCGGGTGTAAAGAGAAAATGTTGCAAAAACTGTGAAGCAGTGAGTTTTTTTCCGTTACCAAGATCAATTTCTTCAGCAATATTTCGAACTACATCCAATACTTTTATCTGTTCGTCAAATTGAATTCCATCCTGACTGTAATACCCAAACATCACCGTTTCACCAATGTCAAAATGTCCTTTATCCGGCTCAATTTCTCCAAGCAGCAATTTAATAAAAGTAGATTTCCCCGTCCCGTTATTCCCGACAATTCCCAGCTTTTCATAGCGAGTGAAAACATAGTTGAAATCCTCTAATATCTTCAAATCACCAAAACGCTTATACACACTTTTGGCTTCAAAAATTTTGGACCCTATATAGCTCGCTTTTACATTCAGCCTTATTTTTTCGTTGGATTGACGTTGTTTTGCTCGTTCTTCCAGTTCGTAAAAACGATCGATTCTCCCTTTTGATTTGGAAGTTCGTGCTTGAGGTGTACTTCGCATCCATTCAAGTTCTCGCCTGTATATGTTTTTCGCGCTCTCGGTCTCGGCAATAAACGAATCAATCCGCTCCTGCCGTTTTTCCAAATAATAACTGTAATTACCTGAGTAGGAATACATTGAATGATTATCAATTTCGAGAATATGATTACAAACCCGGTCTAAGAAATAGCGGTCATGCGTTACCATCAATAGTGATCTGTTTGAGTTTCGCAAAAATTCTTCCAACCACTCAATCATTTCGATATCTAAATGGTTTGTCGGCTCATCTAAAATCAATAAATCGGGTTCATTTATAAGAGCATTTGCTAAAGCAATTCGCTTGATTTGACCGCCGGAAAGTTCGCTTATTTTCTGATTGAAATCATTGATTTTAAGAACACTAAGTATCTGCTTAATACGGATTTCATAATCCCAGGCATTGAGAAAATCCATCTTAGAAAGGATGTTTGATTCGGCAAGTTTATCCGGATTTTGCAGTAGTTTTTCATACTCCGCGATAGTACGAACTATCTCATTTTCTGTTTGTAAACAGGCATCAATAACAGACAAATCAGCAGGGAAAGTCGGTGATTGATCTAAGTAGCCGATTCGCAGGTCATTCTTGAAAATAATATTCCCGCTGTCCAAGCTTTCACGACCTGCAATCAAATTCAAAAGCGTAGTTTTACCGGTTCCATTTTTTGCAATTAACGCAACCCGGTGATTGTCAGTAATTGTAAATGAAATATTTTCAAATAATATTTTGTCACCAAAAGATTTGGAGAGATTTTCTATTTGGATGTAATTAACCATGATTTTTTTCTCGAACCTTTGGATGCTCGCCCGTCCTTTAATGGCTTTCAGGGTTTAAGCGAATAGCTGCCATTCCCTTCATTAAGAAGTTTTTCCAAGTCACCTGCTTTCAACCCAAAATTATCAAACTCGCTTCTCAGGATAAAAGTACGTTGGAACAAAGAGTAAACTTCAACACCATTTTCAGTCGTATTATTGATATGTAAATTGGAAATAGCAAGCCATGCTGAGCAAAAACTAACGATTTTGTTTTTTTCTCAAAAATTCATTCCTCTTCCCTTCAAAAATCTCGTATTTACAGTACAAGCATTCCAAAGATCCATTGAGAAGCTCGATTTTCTTACTTGGTTTCAGCCCGATTTTATGTAGAAATTCTTCGTTTGAGCTGATAACCCAGGCAGAATTTCCGGCAAATTTATGCTTCAAAACAGTTCCAAGCGTTTTGTAAATTTCACTGATATTTTTTGGAGAAATTCTTTCGCCGTACGGAGGATTGGTGACCATCAGAAATTTTCCATCGGGAATTTCAAGATCTTTCAAAGGAAGCGCCTGTACTGAGATATATTTCCCTAAGCCGGCACCACGAATATTTCTTTCGGCTGTTTTTACCGCTTGAATAGAGATATCCGAACCATAAATCCTATACTCAAATTCTCTTTCAGCCGAATCATCATTACAAACAAGTTCAAACAGCTCCAAATCAAAATCCAACCAATTTTCAAAAGCAAAATTTTCCCGATAAATTCCGGGTGGTATATTTAATGCTATCAGAGCAGCTTCAATCAAAAATGTTCCTGAACCGCACATCGGATCGATGAAATTCATCTTGCCATCCCAACCTGCCAGCAACAACATTCCGGCAGCAAGCGCCTCATTGATAGGCGCTTCAGTCTGCCTCTCCCGATAGCCTCGCTTATGAAGTGAATCTCCCGAGCTATCTAACGAAATTGTACACTGATTTTGAGCAATGTGAACATTTATCATTAATTTCGGGTTGTCAATGCTTACATTTGGCCGTTTATCGTATTTTTCTGTAAAAAAATCGGCAATACCGTCTTTCACGCGATATGAAACGAACTTGGAGTGACGAAAATCATCTGAAAAAACAGTAGAATCAATAGCAAAAGTAGTAGAGAGATTCATAAATTTCTCCCAGTTAAATTTCTTTACTTGAGTGTAAATCTCATCAGCATCTTTCGCTCGGAATGTAAGAATGGGTTTCAAGATACGCGATGCCGTTCGCAAATGATAGTTTGCTTCGTACATCAATTTCAAATTGCCCGTAAAGCTAACAGCACGACGCTGAATTTGAATATTGTTCGCGCCTAAGTCAACTAATTCTTTAGCAAGCACCTCTTCAAGACCTTTAAATGTCTTGGCAATCATTTCAAATTCATTGTTCATAAATAAAAACCCTCTTTTGCTCTTCCCGAATGGGGGTAGAATTTTGGTTGGTATTTTTGGAAAATTATAGAATCACTACGGATAACTCAGAATAACAAGCACATTGCTGAAAAAAAGATTCTTATTTTCCGGCTTTTTGTTTTTGTCGCATTTTTTCTCCAACTACCGCTTTCACTCCGTATTTATCCTCGTACCTTTTCTTGCATTTTGAACAGCCTTTTTTGCTGTCACATCCTTTGCAGATACTGAATGGCGGAGTTGGTCGGCTGGTTTTAGGATCAAAAACATAAGTTACAGCCGGATCCGCGATTAACTTTTTGTGCCGTTTAAACTTTTTTTTTTACGCTTTTCTTTATCTTTGCTTTTGTGCTGCAAAATTCTGCTTCCGGGAGGCACATCCTTATCTACCCAAATATTACCGCCGATAATAGTTCCTTCACCAATGGTAATCGGTCCTAAAATAGTTGAATTGGAGTATATTATCACATTATTTCCAATCTTGGGATGACGGTCAATTCCTTTTATCGGATTTCCGTTTTTATCTAATGGAAAACTCTTCGCTCCTAACGTAACTCCCTGATAAATACGAACATTATCGCCAATTACAGCTGTTTCGCCGATAACCACACCTGTCCCGTGATCAATCATGAATGAATGTCCGATACGGGCTCCGGGATTTATGTCAATTCCGGTTTCAGAGTGAGCTATTTCAGTAATTACCCTTGGGATAATCGGTACGTCCAACTGCAAAAGAGCATGCGCAAAGCGATAGCTGCTGATAGACCGAAGTCCCGGATAACTAAAAATCACCTCTCCAATTCCTTTTGCCGAAGGATCACCATTATAGCCCGCAACGGCGTCATCATAAAGCATTTTTCTTAATTCAGGAAGCTGAGAAATAAATTCAGCCGCCGTTTCAACAGCACGTTTATGCAGCTTATCACAATTAAAATCCGTTTCTGCATTTTCAAAGCAAACACCCGATTTTATCTGACTTATTAACAACTCATTTATCTTATTGATATGACCTTCGATATGAATTCCGATATTTTCAAAATTAATGTCGGAGTTGCCAAAGTAACCGGGAAATATTACCGCACGAAGCGATTTTACAATCTCAATAATCACATCATACGATGGCATTGGCTGTTTTTTCTCCTGCAAACGACAAGCGTTTTTTAAAGAATCGGGAAGTGAAAGATATTTTATCGCATCTTGAATTTTTTCGTTCATTTCTTTTCTATATAAGCCTCCTAAATCCTTCTAAGTGGATTTACAACGCATCTGTTAAAAATATTTTTTATAAGTTGAGTTAAAATTAATTTTCCGATAGTACAAGATAAAACAAAGTTAAACAGCAAAGAGTTTCTTTCGACATTCTATTATTTTTATTTCAAAGAAATCTCCTTTTTTTCAAATAAGTTTCAAACTTTTCACACTTTATATATTCTCTGCAAGCAATAGAGAGTTAATTTCTCTCAAAGCATTTTGGAATCTATTTACCCCGACACCCCCAATTTTAGCATAAGGAGTTCCAAGTTTAAGTATCTCATTTTCATACCAATCAAAGAAATACTCTCTATTGTCTCCATGTTCTCTTACGGGGTCAAACTCCCAAGGCAAATCGGGTTTCAACAACAAATAAAAGTCAAAAAATTTTGAATTTAGTCGTTCAGTCACAAAATCAGGAACTTTATTGTACTTGAATTCAAACCACACTTTTGTAATAATCAAATCAGTATCGAAAATCACAATCTTACCGGCAGATTTTTCATCGTTGTACTTGTTCTCTTGTTCTATTTGTTTTTTTGCAATCTGAACAACGTCTTCATACTCATAGGGTCTGTCTAAGTTCTCTACATAGGCGCGTGCCAGTTCCGGTTCCCAATCGCATTGGAAATGAGCGGCAAGCTCTTGACATAAAGCTGTTTTTCCGGTAGATTCCGGTCCTATGATAGCGATTTTTAGCATAATTTGCAAACAAGCACCTAACTTTTGATAAGGAGATTTTCGTCAGTAAAATGTTACAAAATATTTCCAGCGATTGAAATTCATCAAGTTTAATTTAGATTAAAATATCTTGTTTCAAAAACGAAATTGTATATATTTGCAATCTAAATTACTTCAAAATCTACGAAAATCAAATGCTTTCCCATACCGGGAGTTAGATTATCAATGCACAAAATTACAACAATTATTCTGCTTTTCACCTTTACGGTTTCATTTAATTCAAATTTGAATGGCCAAAATTGGGATATACGTACATTAGAGGCTATAAATAATAATCCAAATCGATTTTTGAAAGGATACTCTACATTTATATCTGAAAGTACAACTGCTTTTGCTCTCGCTCCACCTGCCATTATGGGAGTTGTGGCGATAATTGAAAAAGACAATGAATTACTCAAAAATGCGTTGTATATAGGTGCGAGTATGGCGGTAGATGGGGTTTTGACTTACGGATTGAAAGCTGCAATTGACCGTCCGAGACCTTATGTTACTTATCCGGATATAATTGATCCTTACAGGTTTATGACATCCAAGTCAATGCCATCCGGTCATACTTCGTTGGCATTTACCACAGCCACGGCGCTCTCACTGAAATATCCAAAGTGGTATGTTATCGCACCATCGTATTTTTGGGCGTGTTCCGTTGGCTATTCAAGAATGAATTTAGGTGTTCATTACCCGTCTGACGTATTGGCAGGAGCTGCTTTAGGAGCCGGAAGCGCTTACCTCACAATGCTGATAAACGATTGGTTCTGGGAAAAATGCGCCCCGAAATCATTGAAAAGTAAAAATGAAAATGAAACTGCCTTCTTTTTTTGATAATAACTGTTTGTACTGTTATTGACTAAACTTTCGCAAGCTCTATCTTATATTCACAAAAGGTTTGCTAACGAGTGACCTCGTCCGATGAGCCAAAAAATCAGAGAGAACGGCGTTAAGAATCGTCCTTGTTTGAGCCTGTAAAAAGGTTTCAAAAACCGAAACACTTGG
>LSQX01088480.1_pt1 | contig 20782 bp, 18 predicted proteins | sample 654561 | NCBI WGS metagenome assembly LSQX01 (sample SAMN04489861, study PRJNA283612) | anaerobic digester metagenome | isolation source: 4 biogas reactors fed with cattle manure at either 37C or 55C with and... | place: Denmark: Kongens Lyngby | collected 2014 | reverse complement strand
TTCTACTAAGCGAACTACATCCATGAGGAACCTCTGCCTCCTTTTGGGGGTATTCATCTCGATGTGAGGTTCCTCTTCGCTTTCTTAAAAGATTATCCTTCCAAAAACCTAAAGTAATTTTACACTAACATTCAGCTGTAAAGAAAGCACGCAACTTCTCTTCCGGAATAAAACCTTTGCAAAGACGGCTGTTTGCTGTAGCAATCATTTCTTCTTCCTGGGCAGCGACCGGCAAACACACAGCCTGGGAGCCCTGCCTTGCTTTCTTGACGGATTTGAGGTGCTTCAAGCGGCTTGTCCAGGCGGGGCAATGAATTTAACAGCAAGCGCGTGTAAGGATGCAGGGGAGAGTACATGACATCGTAAACAGAGCCCTTTTCCACAATTACTCCGCCGCACATGACCATAACCCTGTCTGCAAGCTGTGCCACAACGCCCAAATCGTGAGATATAAAGCAAAGAGCCGCTTTTTCCCGTTCTGTATAACTGCGCAGCAGCTGCAGTATTTGGGCCTGTAATGTCACATCCAGAGCCGTAGTTGGTTCGTCCGCCACAAGCAATGAAGGCCGGCAAGCCATGGCAGCTGCCAGCATGACCCTCTGCTGCATGCCCCCGCTTAACTGGTGAGGATACTGGTGAAACCGCACTGTTGCCGGATGGATGCCCAACTTTTTGAACAAGTCGAGTACTTTCTTTCCGGCCTCTTTTTTCGTTAGCCGAAAGTTAACTTGCAGTGCTTCCGCCACCTGCCCGCCAACTGTGAGAAGCGGGTTCAGGCAGGCATAAGCGTCCTGGAATACCATGCCGATTTTATTTCCCCGCAGGCCTTCCCAGTCCCGGCTGTTTGCAAATCTCAGTATTTTGCCGGCAAAGTGCATTACTCCGTCGGCTATAGCCTCGGCCGGCAGCAGTCCGTTTAGTGCCAAAGCCGTCATGCTCTTTCCACTGCCGGATTCACCGACAATACCTACTATTTCAGCAGGCCTGATTTCAAATGAGATCCCCCTGACCGCGCGGAAAATTTTGTTTTTTTGCCGGAATGAAACACTTAACCCGCTGACATTAAGCATTTCATCCCCTCCGCACTGACGGAGATAGTCCCCATTTTTTCCTCAGACCTTCACCTGTCAACTGAAAACCGAAAACAGTCAAAAATAAAAACAAACCGGGGAAAAAGGCATACCACCAGGCATGACGCAGGTAAAGCTGAGCCTCCCGCAGCATGTTTCCCCATGTCGGGACAGGCGGCTGGACACCTACCCCAAAGTAACCAAGCCCTGCTTCCATCATAATGGCAGCCGGAACACACAATGTAGCCGCCACCAGTACAGGGGCAACTGCGTTCGGCAGCAGATGATACCTGATTATTCTGAACCTGCCTGCTCCAAGCATCCTGGCTGAACTAACAAATTCAGCTTCTTTCAGCTGCAGCACTTCTCCCCGTACCAGGCGTGCGATACCGGGCCAGCCGGTACCGCCGATAACCAAAACAACCATCCATGGCTCAGGCTCAAACAGGGCAATCAGGGAAAGAACCAAAAGCATAGTTGGGAAAACCAGGACAATGTCAGTAAGCCTCATGACCGTTTCGTCTACTATTCCGCCGTAGCTGCCGGCAATAAGACCTGCACAAAGTCCAATGCCAACGGAGAGCAGCATGGACAGGCAGCCGACCGCCATGGAAAAACGACCGCCATACAAGACGCGGCTGAAAAGGTCTCTTCCCAATCTGTCCGTGCCAAATAAATGTTCTTTGCAGGGAGGGCAAAGCCAGTTTTCCGGATTTGTCCTGAAAGGGGCATGGGTACTTAAAAAAGGTGCGAAAAGGGCGGCTGCTCCAAGTAAGATTATTATTACAAGTCCTGTCCACAACTCTAAAGTGCCCCGCTCAAACAATAACATCTTTTCTCCCTCTTATCTTTTTACCCTCAAACGCGGGTCAATCAGCAAGTAAAGCAAATCAGCCAGCAGATTGGCCAAGGCAACCAGGCAGGCAGTGTACAGGTTGACCGTCATAACAACTGGGTAATCCCGTGCTAAAAGCGAAGAGACAATAAAACGCCCAATTCCCGGCCAGGCAAAAACATATTCGGCAGTCATGGCCCCGGTAAAGAGCATCGGCAGTGAAAGGGCGGCTATTGTCACAACAGGAATGGCGGCATTAGGCAGAACATGCCTGAAAAGAAGCTGTCTGTCATTTAGCCCCCTTGATTTTGCGGCACGCACAAAATCCTGTTTCAATACAGCCAGCACCGCTCCCCGCACATATCTTACGTAATAGGAAAAGTTGGCAAACACCATAACTGAAAGCGGCAGGAACATGTGCCTTGCTATATCTGCAGGACTGCCGTCTCCCGGCGTCCTCATTCCGGCTGCGGGGAAAAGCTGATTCTTGTAAGAAAAAACGATTACCAAAAGAATGCCGAGCCAAAAACCGGGCAAGGAGTTTCCGGCTATTGACATGATATTGACAACGCGGTCGCAGGCAGAGTCCTGGTATCTGGCGGCGTAAGTTCCGATAATAACGGCAAGCAACAGGCTGATAACAAAGGCCGTAACAGTCAAAAGCAGGGTAGAGGGCAGCCGCTCGGCCATTAATTCAGTTACCGGCCGATTGTAGAGCAGGGATACTCCGAAGTCTCCCCTGAACAACCTGCTGAGCCATGAGATATACCGGCCAAATAGAGGACGGTCCAGCTGCCGCAATTGCAGCCATCTCTCCACAGCCGTCGGGTCAAGGCGCATTTCCGGGTTGGACTGCAGGGGATGCCCCGGCGCAACATGCAACATTAGAAAGGTAACAACCGATACGCCGAAAAGAACAAAAGATGTTTGCAAAAACCTGCGCAGGATATACACTGTCGCCTTACCCTCCATCGTCCAGATCCCACTCGTGCACATTATAAAAAACGGAAGACGGGTGAGGCAAAAAATTCAAAAGGTCGGAACTGGCGGCATGGACAGCCTTTCTGGCATAGAGCCAGATAACCGGGATTTCGTTCACTATCATTTGCTGAACCCGGCGATATATTTCAGCCCTTGCCGCTTTATCGCTGATGCTGTTTGCTTTAGCCAACAATTCGTCCACTTCTCCGTTTTTATAGCCATAAATATTGCCCCGGCTTTCGGAATGCCAGTGGTAGCTTAAATCAGGGTCCGCCTCGGCCCCTCTGCCCAGTATGGCCAGATCATAATCTCCATCCCTCAGGGCCGCCAAAAATGCCTCCCAGTCCAGAAAATGAAGATTTATTGCAATACCTGCTTTTGCCGCCTTTTCCTGCAGTAAAACAGCCACATTTTCCCTGACCGGGTTTCCGGCGTTTATAATCATATCAAATTCCAGGCTGCTGTACCCTGCCGAAACCAGCCGTCTACGGGCGTCTGCTTCGTCTTCTCTTTCCGTTTCCAACAGATAGTCATAAGCAAAATGAATGGGTAAAAGCGGCCCGTACAGCGGGTCGGCATAACCCAAAAGTATGTTTTCCACCACTTCCTCCCTGTCCAAAATCATGGATAAAGCTTGCCTTACCTGCAAATCCCTAAGCGGCGTTTTCTCTTGATTTGTGTTAATGGCAATATAATCATAGACAAGTCGCGGGTTAGTATAAATCTTAATTTCCGGATTCTTTTGCAGTTCCGCAATATCTTCCACCTTCACCGCCGTGGGTATAAGATCCAGCTTTCCTGCCAAAAGTTCAATCAACTGTACCTCTGCATTGGGAATAATGCGGTAGTAGATGTTATCTATGTTAGGTTTTCCCAGGAAATAAGCAGGATTTGCTTTGGCATGCACATACTCAGCCCGCTTCCACTCGGCAAGCACATAAGGGCCTGAGCTCACAGGAAGCTCCCGGGAGTACATATGGGTTTCCATTTGGCCGACTTCAACATGTGCAAGCACATGGGCAGGCAGCGGGGCAAAGCTTAACATGGATAAAAACGGTGCATAGCTTTCCTTGAGAGTCACCTGAAGTGTTTTTTTATCAATTGCCCTGATGCCGGAAATGTTCCTGTCGGCAAATTTTGAGGAATGCAGTTTTTTGTATTCTTCCGCCCCTTCTATATAGCTAAGAGGCAGGTATAACAGTCCGGTATAATCGGGATGGCAGACAACCCGCATGGTAAAGGCAATGTCTTCGGACGTAATCGGTCTCCCGTCCGACCATACTGCATCCTCATGTAGCGTAAAAATATAGGTCAGATTATCCTGCTGCCAGTTGGCAAACAGACGCGGTTCGGGATCCAAAGTTGAAGGATTTGTCACTATAAGACTGGCATGCAGCAGTGTGGAGACTTCTTCTGAGGCGGCATCACGCAAAAAAACAGGATTCATGGTCAGCGGATCGGTCAGAGCCGCTACGTGCAAAGCATTTCTTACTTCTCCGCCTGTCCGGTCTTGAAATGTTCCGTGAACAGACAAAAAAAGCAGAAAAGCAAGTGTTGCAACTATCAGCGGCAAGTACCTGCGCATAGATATCACCTTCTTCAGATCAACCGGAAAGTGTTCTGCATTATTCAGGACTAATATATGTAGTACCGCCGGTAAAAAGAACAAAAGGCAGTTGTCACTGCCTTTTGCGGGAAAAATATACCGCCGCAACCGTTATTTATCCTGCGGCGTTTTTTTTAAAATATTACAGCCTTTTAATTTTACTTCTGGCACTGCGGGCAGAAGTGGCTGCTTCTGCCTGCTATTTTCTTCCGCACCAGCATGCTGCCGCAGGCAAGGCACGGCTTGCCTGTCCTGCCATAGACTTGCAAATGATTTTGAAAAAGACCGTAATTACCCAGGGCATCCCGGTAATCACTCCTTGTAGTTCCTCTTTTTTCAATTGCTTTTTTCAGTACTTCTTTTATTGCCCGGCAAAGTTTTGCACACTCTTCTGCGCTGATTGAGTCGCTGTTCCGGTCCGGTCTTATTCCGGCAAGGAACAGTGCCTCATCGCAGTATATATTGCCCAGTCCTGCAACAATACTTTGGTTAAGCAGCATCCCTTTAATCTGCCCGCGTCTTTTTTTTGCCGTTCTATAAAGATAATTTGTATTAAACTCCTCCGTGAGCGGCTCCGGTCCCAGAGCGGACAAACCTTTGACGATGTCCAGCCTTTTTTCAGGCAGCCAGTAAATGGTGCCAAATTTGCGGATATCGTGAAAAATAAGGCAGGCATGGTTGTCAAAGGTAAAGATGACATGGCTGTGCTTGTCTAAAGCAGGCATATCTCTAAATAACAACAGCCTGCCCGTCATGCGCAAATGTATAACCATGACGGTGGAATCGTGCAAATAAAATAAAAGATACTTTCCCCTTCTGTCTATAAAATCCACCTGGCGCCCGGGCAAGCCTTTTTTAATAGCATAGGCTGACGGTTCCTTTATGGATCCGTTATAATTGATTTTTACATCCGTAAAAGTTCGTCCGGGCAAAACCTGTTCCAAATCCCGGCGAATCGTTTCTACTTCCGGCAATTCAGGCATTTTTTCACACCCAATGTCAAACTCTTTCCATTTTCGCCCAGTTGGGGCCGGCTTTGACATCAACAGTCAGTGGAACCTTAAGCTTCATGGCTCCTTCCATTTCTTTGCGGACCATTGCCGCCAGTTCGGGAAGTATTTCCTTTTCAACATCAAATATCAAATCGTCATGAACCTGCAGGATCATTTTCGCCCTGTCGCCATATGCCTGAAGTTTTTCTTCTATACGCAGCATGGCAAGTTTTATAATATCCGCTGCCGAACCCTGAATAGGCGTATTGATTGCCGTACGCTCGGCAAAAGCACGCCGGTTAAAATTGCGTGAATTTATATCCGGCAAATAACGGCGCCTGTTTAAGATAGTGGTTACAAAGCCTTGTTCCCTGGCCCTGGCAATAATTTCCTCCATGTAATTTTTAACTCCGGGCAGCCGTTTAAAATACAGGTCTATATAAGAACGGGCTTCCTTTCGTGTTATTCCCAGCTGCCGGGAAAGACCGTAGTCGCTTATTCCGTAAATGATTCCGAAATTAACGGCTTTGGCGCGATTGCGCAGTTCGCTGCCTACCATTTCCGGCGGCACTCCAAATATTTCAGCGGCTGTGCGTGAGTGGATATCTTCATTATTAAGAAAAGAATCTATTAAAACCTTGTCAGCTGAAAAATGGGCCATAATTCGCAGTTCAATCTGTGAATAATCGGCAGAAAGCAGGAGACGGTTTTTGCCGGAAGGGACAAATGCCCGGCGTATCCGCCTGCCCTCTTCAAGGCGGACAGGAATATTCTGCAGATTCGGTTCAGCACTGCTTAGTCTGCCGGTAGCGGTTACAGTCTGATGAAAAGTGGTATGAATGCGGCCTGTCCTGGGATTAATAAGTTTCTCCAGTCCTTCCAGGTAAGTGCCGAGCAGTTTAATTAATGTTCGATACTGGAGAATATCCGAGACAATCTCATGCGAGGGTGCCAGTTCTTCCAGTACTTTTGCATCTGTTGAATAGCCCGTTTTTGTTTTGCGGATGACCGGCAAACCCAGTTTTTCAAAAAGTATATAAGAAAGCTGCTTAGGCGAGTTCAGATTAAATTTTTCACCGGCAAGCCTGTAGATTTTCTCCTCCAGGACATTTATCCTGCCCGCAAATTCCGTGTGCAGGTCCTGCAGCGCCGGCCTGTCTACACAAACCCCCGTATATTCCATTCTTGAAAGTACTTTTACAAGGGGTAATTCAATCTCCCGGTATAACTCCAGCAAACCTAATTCCTGCATTTTTTGCTGCAATACCGGGTAGAGGGCGTATAAAGCCCGTGCCGCAGCACAATAGTAGTCGCGCTCAAGATCCGGTTTCTGTTCATTTTTACCCGGTTTTTCCGGCAGTTGACGGTTTAGATACAGTTGTGACAGTTTTGATAGGGGGTAGCCGCTTTCCAGCGGGTCCAGAAGATAGGCGGCAAGGGCTACGTCAAAATAGCTGCTTCCGAACTCTTCGCCGGTCAGCCAGAGGCAGAGATTCAGCCATTTTTTTGTATCGTGGAATACAGTCAACTCGCGGCGGTCAAAAAGGCTGCGGACAACTTTACCCTGATCGTTTTCACGCTTGAAGTCCACGTAATAAGTTTTGTCACTTGCGACCAGGACAAGTCCCCCGAGCTTCCTTTGCCCTTCATCCACGGGCAGCGGCAGGACAGCCAGCAGCGCGTCCTTCAGGGAAGCTGCATATTCCGGAAGCTCCGCCGCTGCAATAAGACAATAATCTTCACGGCCGGCAGCAGATTCTGCCCTGCCCCTCCGGGGGATTTTTTCCTTCAGGCTTGCAAATTCCAGTTTGTCAAAGAGGTCAATTAAGGCAAGGCTGTCCGGTTCCCGGAGCAGAAAGTCCGCGGAATTAAACTCCAAGGGAGCAGTGGTGCAGATTGTGGCCAGTTGTCTGCTGAGATAGGCCTGCTCACGGTATTCCTCCAGATTAGCACGCAATTTACCTGTGAGCTCGTCCAAGTGCTCATAAATACCGTCCATCGAGCCGTAAGTACCAAGCAGCTTCAGGGCGGTTTTTTCCCCAATTCCGGGAACGCCGGGTATATTGTCGGAGGGATCGCCTTTTAGCCCCTTGTAATCAATATACTGCCGCGCAGTAAGCCCGTACTTATCCCGCAGTTTTTCTTCATTGTAGCGTTCGACACTGCTTATACCCCGTTTTGTATAGATGACCTCGGCCGGTATGTCCACAAGTTGGAAAATATCTGCATCTCCGGTGACAATAACGGGTGAAAGTCCGCTTTCCCTTGATTTCAGCGCCAGTGTGCCGATCACGTCATCAGCCTCATAGCCTTCAGCCTCAACAACCGGGATACGCAGCGCCGTCAGCAGTTCCCGCACATAACTGTGCTGCTCTGACAGTTCCCGGGGTGTTTTTTCTCTTCTGGCTTTATACTCGCCGTATATTTCATGGCGAAAGGTCTTTTTGCTTTTGTCAAAGGCAACTGCCATGTAATCAGGCTGCTCTTCTTCCAAAATTTTAAGCAACATTGTAGTAAAACCGTATACCGCGTTTGTATATAAGCCCTGCTTAGTCTGCAAAAGCGGCAGGGCAAAAAAAGCGCGGTAAAGCAGGCTGCTCCCGTCAATGATCATAAATCTCTCTTTTTTTCTCACCGCACCGCTTCCTTTTCTTTACTTTCTTTTTAACAGGCCTATTACTGTCAAGGCTAAAATAATTCCCGCCCCCGCCAGATTAATATAAAGGCGGTGATGCAGAAATCGTTCTGCAAGGGCCGGTATTTTTGAATCTTCTTTCACGCCTATTGTACCCGGGGCTTGTGGTTCCGCCATTATTTGATCATAAACCCGGGCTTCAGCCGGTTCATTTTTGCCTGCAGTAGCGGTATCGTAGGAACCGGCAGCAGCTTCGGCTTTTTCAGCTTCCATTGCGCTGCGCTGATTTGCGTCTTCTGAGAACAACATTTCTTCCTGTTTTATAATATCCGCTTTATAAAAAGGTTTATATTCCAGGGCCAGAATGTTGGCCGACAAAAGCAGGATGAAAACAGCAGCCGCAACTGCAAATTGGGCAAGTCCCGGCAGCAGCCTTCGCCTTTTCTCCTCTCGTTCCAGTTTCGAAATGACAGAATTACGGAGTCCAGGAGGCGGCTCCAGTTCGTCAGCCTGCTTTATCCATTGCAGAGCTTCTCTGATTTCATCAGTCTGCTGTCTGCAGCTTGCGCATATTTTCAGATGATCTTCAAAAGCGGTTTTTGCCTCTTCCGCCATAACTTCGTCAAGATATTCGCTTATTTGAGTTCTTACACGTTCGCAGGTCATTTTGCCACGCCTCCTTTATCCTTTAGATGTTCAGAGACGCTGTTTTGTTCCGTTTGCAGGTATAAATCCCGCAAAAGTGAACGCGCCCTGTTCAGGCGGGATTTTAGTGTTCCCAGATTGATCTCCAAAACTGAAGCTATTTCTTCATATGAAAGGGCCTGTAAATCTCTTAAAACTATTACCGTTCTGTAATTCCGGGGCAACTTGCTTAGCAACCCTTGAATTTCCCTTTGCAATTCGCCTCTTAATGCTGTCTCAAGGGGACCGGGCGCAGTATCCGCCGCTTCGAAATGAAGCTCTCCTTCCTCAGTTTCCAGGGGTTTGTCCAGGGACAGCACGGGAGGTTTTTTTCTCCTTTTGCGAAGTTCATCACGGCATGCATTGACAGCTATGCGATAAAGCCAGGTTGAGAATCCGGACTGTCCTCTAAAATCAGTCAAAGCCCGGTATGCCTTCAGAAATACTTCCTGTGCAAGGTCTGCGGCATCCTCCGCATTGTTTACCATGCGATAGCAAAGATTGTAGACTTTCTTTTCGTATTTCTGCATTAAAATATCATAAGCCCTGAGGTCGCCCTTCTTGCAGCGCTTGAGCAGCAGTTTTTCCTTTTCCGGCATCTTGTCACCTGCTTCCCTCGGCATTGTAATTCGGCGGCAATTCCGGCGGGTTGGTTGACAGAAGAAAACCCGGGTGCCGGGTTATTATAATTTAAAACAAATTTGACAAGATTACGCTAGGGACTTTTTTCCCCTGCTGTTTTCAGCATTTTTACAGCCGTCACCAGGTCATCACTGCCAAAGATTGCCGTACCGGCAACCAAAACAGTGGCACCGGCTTCCCGGACCTGCCGGGCCGTTTGATCATTAATGCCGCCGTCAACCTGTATTTCCAGCTTCCTGTCTTTTACCATACTTTTCAATTCACGGATTTTGGGGATGACGGCAGGGATAAATTTTTGCCCGCCAAAACCGGGATTCACACTCATCAGCAGAACCAGGTCCAGATCGTCAAGCAGATATTTTATTGCGGAAAGCGGAGTTGCCGGGTTAAGAGCCACGCCGGCTTTGATTCCCAGGCTGCGAATCATTTGTATGACTTTATGCAGATGAACACAAGCTTCCGCTGAAACGGTAAGCAAGTCCGCGCCGGCCTCGTAAAATTTCTCCAAATAATTCTCCGGGTTTTCAATCATAAGATGCACATCAAAAAAAAGGCCGCTTTTATTCCGTAAATCTCTTACAACCTGGGGCCCCATAGTTATATTAGGGACAAAGTGCCCGTCCATTACATCAAAATGAAGCCAGTCTGCTCCGGCTTCTTCAGCTCTTCTGACTTCATCTGCCAATTTTGAAAAATCAGCTGCCAGTAAAGAAGCCGCGATTTTAACCATTATTTCTTTCTCCTTTCCTGCTCTTTTATTGTTTTATAAAACGACAGGTAGTTTATATAGCGGGTAGGAGCAATAGTTTCCTGTCTGACCGCATCCTTTACCGCGCAGCCGGGTTCATCTACGTGCCGGCAGGAATTAAAGCGGCAATTTTGCAGGTAAGGAAGGAATTCGGGGAAACAGCGATCCAGTTCGCTACTTTCGATGTCAGTTAAAGCTATCCGGCTAAAGCCCGGAGTATCCGCCACATAGCCGCCGCATGCAAGCGGTATCAGGCTGACTTGCCTGGTGGTGTGGCGGCCTACTTTTCTTTTGGCCGAAATACTCCCCGTTTTTTGTTTTACATCTTTCTGAAGACAGTTTATCAGTGAAGATTTTCCCGTTCCCGACTGTCCGGCAAAAACAGAAATTTTATTGCACAATTGCCTGTATAAATAACTAATGCCGTGACCGGTCCTGGCACTGGCCTCAATAACGCTGTAGCCCGCCTTTTTGTATATATCAAGCTGCTGCAGGCTGTTTTCACCGGGCAAATCTATTTTATTAACACAAATGGCAGCAAGTAGCCGGCGGCTTTCGGCCAAAACAAGAAGCCTGTCCAAAAAATGCAGGGGAAGCGGTGGTTCCCGCAAAGAACATACTATTACCACCTGTTCAATGTTGGCAACAGGCGGCCGGACCAAAAGTGACCTGCGTGCCTGTATCCTTTCAATAACACCTTCATTTTCTCCTATGGCGGTAAAAACGGCGCTGTCACCGACGTAAATGTCCTGTTCCGCCAATTTTAGCCGTCCCCTGGGACGGCAGCGGAACAATTTGCCTTCAGGGGTTCTGACCTTGTAAAAACCTCCTGCCGCTCCGATTATAATTCCCTGCAGAGATATTCCTCCTCTTAAGAAAAATGTTGCAGACGGGAGCTGCTCCCCCAGATGACTTCCACGGTTCCGCTGCCCCAGCCGGTAACTGTGATGGGATTGCCGTCATTTATATACTCATTCTCTCTGCGTCCCTTTTCATCATTGATAATTACTTTTATGCTTGCTCCGGCAGGGATTTCTTCTGTTGAAATTATAATCTGCTTTTCTTCCGGTTCAGGTTTTTCAGGCTCCCCGGGTTCTTCCGGTTCCGGCTCTTCAGGTTCGTAACCTCCGTTCTCGTAGTTTCCCGGGCCCTCACTGACAACCAAATCTACAAAATCACCGGCCTGCACCATTTCTCCCGGAGGCGGATACTGTTCAATAATATATCCTTCCGGATATTCATAGCTTTCCCGGTAACTTATCTCTCCCGTTAAAATTCCGAAAAAATCAAGCCATGCCTGGGTATCCCGCAATGTCCGACCGACCAGCACAATCATTTCAACCGGTTCAGTGCCTTTGCTAACCCAGATGGTGACCTCCGACCCTTTAGCAATTTTGTGTCCTCCACCGGGGTCTTGGTCAATAACCGTATCAACCGGCTCCTGGCTGTATTCCTCGACAACTTTTATTTCAAAATTATTGTCCAGAATTAAGATGGCTTCACGGCGCGTTTTACCTATCACGCTTTCCACCACAACCAGTTCCGGGCCGGTGCTGACGACCAGGGAAACTTCCCTTCCCTCTTTTACGGTCCTGTTTGCCTTCGGATCCTGGCTTATTATTCTGCCGGCATCAACCGTGTCACTCGGAACTTGTTTTTCCAGCCGCGGTTTTAGTCCTTTTTCCGTAAGTATTTCATATGCTGCTTCCCAGGTTTCCCCCTCGACATTTGGCACTATAACTTCCGGCACATTCAGCGACTGCAGCAACTTAAGCGCACCGTAGGCAAGAAGCGCCAGCACTGCTATCGTTAAAATTATCGCCACTACTAAAGGTGCTCTGTTCTTCTTCCTTTTAACTGCTTTCTTGTTTTTTCTCTCATTTGCAGGGTTGATTACCGGAGGCCTTTCGATGGTCGAAAATTCCATTTCCTTGCCCTGCAGCCACCTGTCCAGCTCTTCCGCCATCTCCCGGGCTGAATTAAAGCGTTCTTCAGGATCCTTGGCCACGGCTCTGCGGATTATGGCGCTAATATAGACAGGAATTTCAGGATTTATGTCCCTTGGATTGGGGAAAGGTTCTTGCAGGTGTTTGACGGCAATGGAAACCGGGGATTCGCCGCTGTAGGGAACTTGTCCCGTCAGCATTTCAAAAAGAACAATCCCCAGGGAGTAAATATCCGATTTTATGCCTGTCTGTTCCCCGCGGGCCTGCTCCGGGGAAAAATAATGCACAGAACCCAGGATTGCTCCGTTGTAGGTAACGGTGGAGGCTGTGGCGGCCCTGGCTATGCCGAAATCAGTCACTTTGACGCGTTCGTCATCACCGATCAGGATGTTGTGCGGTTTTACATCCCGGTGAATAATACCGTGCTTGTGGGCGTGGTCCAGGGCGATTGCTATTTGCTCCGCATATTCAACGGCTGTATCAACCGGCAAAGGCCCTTCTTCCTCTATTATTGCTTTCAGGGAACGCCCCTTTACATATTCCATGATTATATAATGAATTCCGTTTTCTGCACCGACATCATAAATACTGACGATATTTGGATGGGAAAGACTGGCAGCTGACTGCGCCTCGCGGCGGAACCGGCGTAAAAAATCCTGATCACTTACAAATTCAGGCCGGAGAATTTTTATTGTCACATAGCGGTTAAGGAGGTTATCAATACCCTTGTAAACAAACGCCGTACCTCCGTCGCCTATTTTCTCCACAATCTCATAACGGTTCCCCAACACTTTCCCAATCATATTTTCACCTCTTTTCCCTGCCGGTATCTATTCCTTTTCGGCCACAATCACCGTAATATTGTCCATACCGCCTTTTTCATTTGCTTTTGCGACTAATAATCTTACAATTTCTTCCCTGTCATTATGCCGGGCGGCAATTGACAGTATTTCCGGTTCATCCACATAGCCATGGAGCCCGTCAGTACAAAGTATGAGCCTGTCCTTCGGCTGCAGCGCAAGCTGCTTGATGTCAAAACAGGCTTTTTTATCCGTGCCCAGTGCTCTTGTTAAAATATGTCGCTGGGGATGCTTGCCGGCGTCATTGGCCTGTATTTCACCTGTTTTAACCAGCTGAGCCACCAAAGTATGATCTTCTGTCAATGACAATATATGGTTGTTCCGTAAAAGATAAGCCCGGCTATCTCCGATATGAGCCAGCCAGTCACTGCCTGCGGCCGACAGCACCAGTGTCATGGTTGTACCCATCCCGGCGTATTCGGGATTCTCTTCGCCGGCGGAATACACAACGGCATTGGCGTAGGACAGCATTTCCTTCAAAAAGGAACTCAGCGGCCTTTTGTCCTTTGCCCGGTCAATAATATCCTCCCGTTTTTCGGCCAGGTAGCTTCTAACGGATTCCACAGCCAGGGAACTGGCAATTTCTCCGGCAGCATGACCTCCCATGCCGTCCGCAACAGCAATTAAATGCAGTACTTCATCGTCAATGATCAGGAATCTGTCTTCGTTGTTGTTCCTAACCTTTCCACGATCAGTCAGCCCAGTAGCCTGCAACCCCTTCACCCCTTGTTATTCCCCCCGAAATTACCGTTTGTGAGCTGCCTGCAGGTTGCTGCACTTCCCTTCCGGCAGCGGCTCTTTTGACAGCAAAACGGATGACAATACCTGCCAGGCAGCTTTTTGGCCATGATCCGGTCTGACAGGGCAGTCATTTATATATATCTAAATCACAGGATTCCATCTTGTCGCAAACCATAATCCGGTGCGGAAGTTTAGGAAAACCGTTCTTACGGAAACTTACTTCATAATTATATCATAAATCCTTACCTAATTACGGGAAAAAAACAACTAACATTTGCCGCAAGTATACCAAAACAGACTTAAAAACGCAATAAATAAGCCTGCCTTAAATTAACCGTTTTTAATAAGTTTGGAAATATAAAAACCTTCTACGCCATGACGATGAACCGTCAGCTGCAGGCCGAGCCCAAACTTTTCACCTCTCCATTTTTCCGGCAGGTATTCGGCAAAACTGACTGCACAAAAATCCCGGTTTTTTTCCAGGAAGGCAGAAATAACCATTTCAGTTTCTTCCGGTTCATTGGTGCAGGCGCTGTAAACCAAAACCCCTTTTGTTTGCAGTACGGCTGCGGCATTGCAAAGTAGTTTTAACTGGTCAGACGCCAGCTTTGCAATATCCTCTTCCTTGCGGCGCCATTTTATGTCAGGCCTTTTCCTTATTACACCCAGGCCGGAACAGGGAACATCCAGCAAAATATAATCAAAAAAGCCAAGCCTGCCCGGCAAGGGCTTCCTTCCGTCCCAAAGCTTTGTTTTGATAATGCCGATGCCAAGTCGTTTGGCATTGGCCTGAACCAGATTTAACCTGTGCTCATGGATATCCAGGGCTATTATTTCACCTTGATCCGACATCAGAGCAGCCATGTGTGCCGTTTTTCCACCCGGTGCGCTGCAAACATCAAGGACACGGCTTCCCGGGACAGGATCGAGGACTCTGGAAACCAGCATTGCGCTCTCGCCCTGCAGCTGCAGCATTCCCTGCCGGTATGCACCCAGAGAGGTTATGCCGGCAGCCGATTCCAAAAGAATTCCTTCAGGGACAATATCGCTTTCCGAGGCCTTAATGTTTTCCTTAGCCAATAATGCTACAAGTTCCCTTCTGCTTAGACGCAGGGTATTTACCCTGGCGGCAACCGTTGATTTCATATTATTTGCGGCCAGCAGCTTCTCTGTTTCCTCACTTCCGTACCTTTTCAGCCAGCGCCTGACCATCCACTCGGGATGCGAATACCGGCAGGATAAATAACGGACTTTACCGGCACCGGAGCCGGCCGGATCCATTTTCCCCTTCCGGCGGAGAGCAGCCCGCATAACACCGTTTACAAAGGGCGCCAGAGCACGCTTTTTTGTTTTTTTAATCAGCTCTACCGTTGTATTTACAACAACCCATTCAGGTATGCGCTCCAAATAAAAAAGCTGGTAAAAACCAATATACAAAACAAGCAAAACGGGCCGGTCCAGCTTTTCTGCCGGCCGGCCTGTGATTTTTTCTATCAGGCATTTTAAAGCCAGTTTATGGGTAATAACACCGTAGGTTATTTCTGTCGCCAGTCTTCTCTCCCTGTCATCCAGCTCATATTCCTTTATTAAATTTGCGAGAGCAAGATTAAGATAAGCCCCCTCTTCTTCCACTTTTTGCAAGACAAGGAGACTGAATCGACGGGCATCAGTTTTCTTCTTTTTATATTTCATGTTCAGTCTCTCCGGTTACGCAGGATTACAAGGCGCAAAAGCTGAGTTATTGCTACTGCCGCCGCTGCAATATAAGTCATAGCAGCAGCGCTTAATACTCTTTTTACAGGACCTGTTTCCTGACGTGTAAGATATCCGCCGTTTTCCAGCAGGGCAACTGCCCGGGCGGAAGCATTAAATTCCACGGGCAGCGTCACAAGCTGGAATATAACGGCAAATGCAAAAAGCAGGATACCGATGTCCATAAGACTTTTCAACGGGCCTGAAGCAAAAAGCAGTCCGATGATGAAAAGCGGTATAGCCAGTTGGGAACCGATATTTGCCAGCGGGAAAAGATTGTTGCGGAAGGCCAGAGGGAAATAGCCTTCAGCATGCTGGATGGCATGGCCTGTTTCATGGGCGGCAATGCCCAGAGCGGCAAGAGATGAACTGCCGTAGACTCCCGGCGAAAGTCTGATAACTTTCTTCCTGGGGTCAAAATGATCGGAAAGGCGTCCGCCGCTCTGTTCCACCGGAATATTGTACAACCCGGCCTCGTCCAGAAGCCTGCGTGCCACCTGAGCCCCTGTAAGGCCGGAACGGACTCTGATACGTGAATACTTGCTAAAAGCCCCCTGGACGTGTGCCTGAGTCCACAGGGCAAAAATCAAAGCCGGTAGGATTAAAATATAGGTATAATCAGGCAGAAACCCCAGAGGCAACATTTTTTTCACCCCCTTCCAAAAAGTACAATAAAGCTTTTTCCACAGCGTTAATGTTGACACTGGTGTTAAAACAAGGACCATTCGGTCGCTCATTTAGCACCCCCAGTACCGGCAGGGGTATGCAATCAAGAATTCCGCTTGTCAGGTCACGCTCGCAGGCAACAGCCACTATTGCCTGTGGCTGTAGTTTTTTTACTGCTGAACGCGCTACCGTGCCTCCGGTGGCAATCCGGACATGGATACAGTAGCGATCGCACAGGTCCAGGATCTTTCCCACGGGGCAGCGGCCGCAGCGGATACAGTTTGCTGTATCAGCCGTTATCCGGCGCCCGCAATCCGCTACCTGCAGGCAATGGGGCAAAAGGAGGAGCAGTTTATGCGGTAGAATTTTCATCTTCTTTGTACGAATTAGCTGGTTGTTTACCTCTACAAATGAGCGCTGGATTTTATCCTGAGTTATTTGAAATATTTTACCAATCCAGATAACAACGGGATATAGCAGGGAAAAGGCGAAATTTACCGGTTTGGAAAAAACGGAAACATCTTTATCCGACAAAAGTGAGAGTATTATTAATGCGAAACCCAGAAAAACAATGGTCAGAATAACAACGGCCAAGAATACCAAAATCGCCGTTATATAACGGAGGACCAAAGCCTCCCGGTCAAAAAAAGTCAACCAGATATAAACAGCACCTGCCGCCAGGAGAAGCATGCTAATGGCAGACAGCCCTAAAAACAGCCTCTTTTTAATCATAGGTTCACCCTCATCTCATTTCCGTGTCTAGCTGCAGATTGTCCCCGGTTGTATGGGATTCCCGCAAAGATATTCCCGGACAGTCATAATTCTTTTGCCGGCAGCCTGTAATGTTTCTATCCTGTAAGTGCCGTCACCCGCTGCTACAACTATACCCGCATTGTCTGCCTTTAAAACCGTTCCAAAGGGACTCCCGCCGCCTGTATGCGGTCTGCCTCCCAATATTTTTACACGTTTTCCGTTAAGTATAGTATATGCTCCCGGGTAAGGGATCAGTCCTCTAACTTGGTCATGTATCTTTTTTGCCGGGGCAGACCAGTCAATTTTAGTTTCGGCCTTTGAAATAGGCGGGGCATAAGTAGCCATAAATTCCTGCTGCTTGATTTTTTTACATTTATCGCTGTTAATAAGCTCTACTGCTCTGACAATCAGGCCCGCTCCAAGAACGGACAATCTGTCATGGACGCTCCCGGCCGTTTCATCTTCACCTACAGTGATAGCTTCCTGAAGTATAATGTCACCGGTATCCATGCCCTCGTCCATTTCAATAACAGTCACACCGGTCTTCTTCTCCCCGTTCATCACAGCATGCTGGATCGGCGCCGCTCCCCGGTATTTAGGCAGCAGCGAAGCATGAATGTTAAGAGGCTTTTTTTTCGGAATGCTTAAAACGGCGGGCGGCAGCAAACATCCGTAGGCTGCCGTTATAATGTAATCAGGCGCCGCCTCCCGCAGCTTTTCAATAATGGCAGAATCTCTCATGGTTTTTGGCTGCAGTACCGGCAAGCCCAGTTCTTCCGCTTTAATTTTCACAGGTGGCGGCGTCAGCTGCAGCCCGCGTCCCGAAGGCCTGTCCGGCTGTGTTACAACAAGAATGACAGTAAATGCCCGGTGCAATGCCTGCAATGTCGGCAAGGAAAATTCAGGTGTGCCCATAAATATTACCTTTGTATCTTTCAAGTGGATTCCTCCTGTTCCACAAAACGAATCACCCTGTCTACAAATAAAATGCCGTCAAGATGGTCAATTTCATGTTGACAGGCTCTGGCAAGCAACCCTTTTGCGGTAAACTCCACCGTGTTCCCATCCGGGGCCAGTGCCCTGACCGTTACATTTTCAGCCCTTTCAACTTCCCCCGCCACGCCGGGAATACTCAGACAGCCCTCAATTGCTGTGACACTGCCGCTGCTTTTGATGATTTCGGGATTTATCAGCTTAAGCAGACCTTTTTCATCCCCGGCATCAATGACTACAAGTCTTTTGCTGATGCCCACTTGGGGCGCAGCAAGTCCGAGGCCTTTTGCATCATACATTGTGTCTGCCATATCATTAAGAAGAGCGATTATCTGCGGAGTGATCTTCTCAACTCTTTTTGCTTTTTCCCGCAGAATTTGATCACCCTGCAGCCGGATCAGGCGAATGGCCATTGCTTCTTACCTCCGTGTAGCGTCAGTTAGTTTCTTATTTATATTATAGTAGACTTTGCGGCTCAACGTCTATAGACAGGCGTACTCCGGAGGAAACTGAAGAACTGTCGAATAAATTGACTGCTTTTTTTATCCTCAAGAGCAGCGGTGACAGGTCATTATCCAGCACTACAATTTGCCAGCGATAGCGTCCCCGCACTTTTTCCAGCGGGCAGGGAGAAGGCCCCGCCAGCTTGCTTTCCCCGCCCAGCAAAGCAGCCAGTTCATAACTGGTTTTAATGACAGTTTTTTCCTCTGTACCACTGAGCAGCAGACGAACCAGGGTGCCAAAGGGAGGATAACCCAGTTGACGCCTTCTTTCGCATTCTTCTTGATAAAATGCTTCGTAATCATTGTTTTTTGCCGCAAGCACCGCATAGTGATCCGGATTATAGGTCTGGACAATCACGCGTCCGGGATCGGTGCCTCGGCCTGCCCGTCCTGCAACCTGGGTTATCATTTGAAAAGTCCTTTCACCGGCGCGGAAATCAGGCAGATTAAGCGCCGTATCCGCCGTTATCACCCCGACAAGTGTGACATTGGCAAAATCATGGCCTTTGGCAATCATCTGCGTGCCAACCAGGACATCAGCCTTTCCCTTCCTAAAACTTTCAAGTATTTTTTGGTGCTGTCCTTTGCGGGTGGTTGTGTCAGCGTCCATGCGCAGCACCTTAATAGCAGGAAAAAGGCGCAATAATTCTTTTTCCACTTTTTGCGTTCCGGCGCCGAAATATCTGATATATATTCCCCCGCAGGCGGGGCAGGTTTTTGGGTAGGGTTCCTGATACTCGCAGTAATGGCAACACAAATTGCCTGTGGTATTGTGAAATTTCAAAGCTACGTTGCAGTCGGGGCAGCGCATGACATGCCCGCATTCCCTGCAAAGGACAAATGTTGCATAGCCCCGCCGGTTCAGAAACAACATAGCCTGTTTCCCTGCCTGCAGTGTTTCCCAAAGGGCTTTGCTTAATGTACGACTGAAAACACTCCTGTTGCCGCTTTTCATTTCCTGCCGCATATCCACAATTTCCACCGCCGGCAGCGGCTTGTCCGCAATACGCTTGGGCAGCTTAAGAATTTGATACCCTCCCTGCAGCGCTTTCGTATAAGTTTCCAGAGAGGGAGTAGCGCTGCCTAAAATGACGTCCGCGCCGTTTTCCGCTGCCCTCCACAGCGCAATATCACGAGCATGATAACGGGGGTTTTCTTCCTGTTTATACGTAGATTCATGCTCCTCATCAATAATTATTAATCCCAATCTTTTTACCGGGGCAAAGACTGCAGAACGGGCGCCGATAACAACCAGAGCTTCCCCGCTTGCCACCCGGCACCATTCATCGTAACGCTCACCGGTTGAGAGCCTACTGTGCAAAATGGCTATTCTGTCACCGAAGCGGGCAAAAAAACTTTCCATTATTTGTGGTGTCAGCGATATTTCCGGCACCAGGACAATACTGGCCAAACCTTTCTGCAGGCGTTTGGCAATAGCCTGCATGTAAACCTCCGTTTTGCCGCTGCCTGTTACACCGTGCAAAAGAAAGGTTTTGGCCTGTTTTCTGTCTTTGTTAATTTCCTCAAGAACCTGTTTTTGGGAAGGTGTCAACTGCGGTGCAGCAACCGGTTCTCTTTTGAGGTTGACAAGAGGGTTGCGCCTGCTTTCTTTTTCTTCCAGCAACAGCCATCCTTTCTTTTCCAGGCTGTAGACAGTTGCCGGGCTGATTCCGTACCCGGCAAGCTGGGACAAGGTTAAAGAACCTGTTTGACGCAATATGTCCAAAGCAAGCTTTTGCTTTTTACCCCTGGGCAGTGCTTCCCTGCCTGCCGCTGTAATCCTTGCTTCTTTCAGCAGTTTAGCCCGGTGTGTACCTGTTTTGCGTCCTGCCGGCGGCACCATTGCTGCTAGGAGATCTATCCGGGAACAGAGAAAACGGCCTGCACCCCATTCTGCAAGCCTGATTAATTCCGGCGTTAAAAGAGGCAGCTCGCAGGACAGGGCTTCTATCTCTTTTAGTCCCGTTCTTGCTTCAGGCGGCACATGATTGGTAAGAGCTATACAATATCCTGTCACGCGCCGCTTGCCAAAAGGTACTATGACGGAGCTGCCGACGGATACCTTCATACCTTCGGGAATACGGTATGTAAAGGATCGGTCGTCCGGCAAATTATGAATTTTAACAATTATTTCTGCAAACTTGGCCACTTAATCCTCCGTTAACGGTTTATTACTATTATTTAACAACCCCCGGTATTAAGCAAGTAATTTCTTGCAAGCGATAGTGTCAAGACACTTTAGGTTTTAATGCGAACCTCACACCACTCAAACAACACTACGTTTATTTAGCTCTTTTAATGCAAACCGGGTGTGGCTGCTTCGACCTCTGAAAAGCGGCACATTATTCCGATACTCATTGCCTCTTAATCTTTCT
>LSQX01027482.1_pt2 | contig 20787 bp, 36 predicted proteins | sample 654561 | NCBI WGS metagenome assembly LSQX01 (sample SAMN04489861, study PRJNA283612) | anaerobic digester metagenome | isolation source: 4 biogas reactors fed with cattle manure at either 37C or 55C with and... | place: Denmark: Kongens Lyngby | collected 2014 | reverse complement strand
GTTACAAGATGAGAACCAATCAAAACTTAGAAATTGTTAAAGTTGATGCTGAAAACAACTACTTATTAATTAAAGGAAATGTTCCTGGACCTAAGAGAGGCGTTGTCACAATCAGCACAACAGTTAAATCAACCAAGAAAGTCGACGCAGTTGAACTAGTTGATTTAGTGGCTCAGGAGGTATAGTCATGCCAAAAGTAGATGTACTTAATTTAGAAGGAAAAACTATTTCTGAACTTGAACTTAATGAAGACGTATTTGGCATTGAACCAAACCAACAAGTATTATTCGATGCAGTCATGATTCAACGTCATTCACTCCGTCAAGGAACACATAAAGTTAAAGGTCGTTCAGAAGTCCGCGGAGGTGGACGTAAACCATGGCGTCAAAAAGGAACCGGACGTGCTCGTCACGGATCAATCCGTTCTCCACAATGGCGCGGTGGTGGAGTTGTCTTTGGTCCAACACCAAGATCATACTCACGTAAACTGAACCGTAAAGTTCGACGCTTAGCAGTTCGTTCAATCTTAAGCCAAAAGCTTATAGATAACGAATTAAAAGTCGTTGAAAACTTAGTATTTGAGGCTCCTAAGACAAAAGAATTCATTAAAGTCTTAGATGCATTAAATATTGAAGATAAAGTAGTCTTCGTAGTTGATGGTCAAGAAGAAGCAGAAAATGCGTATCTATCACTAAGAAACCTACAAGATGTCTTAATGATTACAGTAGACCAAGTCAACGTGTACGATGTGATGAACTCAAGCAATGTTGTCTTCACTAAATCAGCAGCAGAACTTGCTGGGGAGGTCTTCGCCTAATGAAAACAAATCCAAGAGATATTATCCTTTATCCAATCTATACTGAAAAAACAGTCGCCATTGGAGAAGATGGAAGAGTTGTTACCTTCGCAGTTGCGAAAGGGACAAACAAAATTCAAATTAAAAAAGCAATAGAAGAAATCTTCGATGTTAAAGTCAACAAGGTCAACATTGTTAATGTTCGTCCTAAAACCAAAAAAGTTGGAAAGTACACCGGTAAAACAGCAGCTGTTAAGAAAGCAATCATAACACTTGCTGAAGGTGACACTATCGAAGTTCTATAATCTAGAAACAACTATCGGAAGAAACACGCTATTTCCGGAAAACATGCGTAAGGAGGAAAAGGTTAATCATGGCGATTAAATCTTACAAACCAACGACCAATGCACGTCGTGGTATGACAGGCCTTGATTACTCTGGGTTATCAAAAGTAGCACCAGAAAAATCATTGCTTGATAAAAAACATAAGAAAGCTGGCCGAAACAATACAGGCCGCATCACAACTCGTCACCAAGGTGGCGGACATAAACAAAGATACCGTATTATCGACTTCAAACGAAACAAAGACAGCGTTCCTGCAAAAGTAGCAACGATTGAATATGATCCAAATCGTAGTGCTAATATTTCATTATTACACTATGCAGATGGTGAAAAACGTTACATTCTATCTCCAAGAGGTTTAAAGGTTGGAATGGAAGTTATCTCAGGTGACGATGTCGACATTAAAGTAGGTAATGCATTACAACTTCGAAATATCCCAGAAGGTACGGTGGTTCATAATGTTGAACTCAAACCAGGTAAAGGCGGACAAATGATTCGCTCAGCTGGAGCCGGAGCTCAAGTATTAGGGATTGAAGACAGATACGTTACATTAAAACTAGTCTCTGGTGAAGTGCGTAAAGTTCTAGGAACTTGCCGCGCCACTATCGGAGAAGTAGGTAATCAAGACCATTCACTCGTCACAATTGGTAAAGCTGGCCGTCAACGTTGGTTAGGCATTCGTCCTACTGTTCGTGGATCAGCAATGAACCCAATCGATCACCCTCATGGTGGTGGAGAAGGCCGTACATCAATTGGACGTGTATCACCAATGACACCTTGGGGCAAAAAAGCAATGGGTGTTAAAACACGCAAGAAGAAAAACAAATCAAACGACCTTATTGTACGTCGTCGTAAAGTTAAATAGACGAAAGGAGATTAATTAATGGCAAGAAGTTTGAAAAAAGGACCTTTCTGTGATGAGCATCTACTTAAGAAAGTTGCCGCTCTCGAGGAAAAGGGTAAAAAAGAAGTAATTAAAACATGGTCTCGTCGTTCTACGATCTTCCCTCAGTTTGTTGAACACACATTCGCGGTGTATAACGGCAAAGAGCATGTTCCAGTCTATGTCACAGAAGACATGGTTGGTCATAAGCTTGGGGAGTTTGTTCCAACACGTAAATATGGTGGACATGGAAGTGACGATAAGAAAGCGGGTCGTAAGTAATGGAAAAACAAACAGTTAAAGCAGTCGCTAAGACAGTCCGTATTTCTGCTCGTAAAGCTCGCTTAGTCTTAGATGAAATTAGAGGCAAAGATGTTGCTGAAGTAAGAGCGTTTCTACGTTACACACCTAACAAAGCAGGTGAAATCGTTGGTAAAGTTGTTAAATCAGCTGCAGCAAATGCAAGTTATAATCACGGCTTAGATGAAGACAAATTATTTGTTAAAGAATGCTATGCCGATGAAGGAATAACCATGAAGCGTTGGCGCCCGCGCGCTAAAGGAAGCGCAAGCCCAATACTAAAAAGAACAAGCCACATTACAGTAGTGGTTGCTGAAAGAGAATAGGAGGATATCAGATGGGACAAAAAGTAAATCCAATAGGATTACGTACAGGTGTAATCCGTGACTGGCAATCTCGTTGGTACGCAACAGATAAAGAGTACGGACAATTCCTTAAAGAAGACATGGATATTCGTAGCTATCTCAAAGGCGAATTAAAAGCAGCATTCGTTTCACGTATTGAAATCGAACGCTCAAAAAACCGTGTTGAAATTATTATCAGAGCTGCACGCCCTGGTGTCGTTATTGGTCAAAACGGAGAAAACATTGATCGAATTAAGAAAGAGTTAGAAAAGAAACTTGAAGGAAATACAATCCATATTAAAGTTTTAGAAATTGCTAACCCTGACTTAGATGCTCTAATCGTCGCAAGAAATATTGCTGAACAATTAGAAAACCGTGCTTCATTCAGAAGTACACAAAAAAGAGCTATCCAAAGGACTATGAGAGCTGGAGCGAAAGGAATCAAGACATTGGTTTCTGGTCGTTTAGGCGGTGCGGATATCGCGCGTTCTGAAGGATACTCTGAAGGAATTGTTCCTTTACATACCTTACGTAGTGACATTGATTATGCGCACTATGAAGCAAATACAACTTTTGGTAAATTAGGCGTTAAGGTTTGGATCTGTCGTGGTGAAGTATTGCCAGGACAAATGGTTCAAGAACCAGAAGCACCTAAGCATGATAACAGACGTAGACCTCGTCGTCGTCGTCGTGATGACAACAGAGGCCGTCGTAATCAAAACCAAAATCAAGGACAGCAACAAGCACAACCACAACAAAGTGCTCCTAAGAAAACTGAAGGGGGTAACTAATTATGTTAATGCCTAAAAGAACCAAATACAGAAGACCTCATCGTTTAAGTTACGATGGTCGCTCAAAAGGTGGCCGTGAAGTTACTTATGGAGATTATGGTTTAGTAGCAATGACTGGGAACTATGTTTCCAACCGTCAAATAGAAGCGGCACGTGTTGCGATGACTCGTCATATGCGCCGTGGTGGTAAAGTCTGGATCAAGATTTTCCCTCATCTAGCTATTACTAAAAAACCTCTTGAAGTCCGTATGGGATCAGGTAAAGGGGCTCCAGAAGGATGGGTTGCTGTGGTAGCACCTGGACGTGTCATGTTTGAGATTGCTGGTGTTGATGAAGAAACAGCAAAAGAAGCGTTCCGTCTTGCGGCCCACAAACTTCCTGTCAAATGTAAAGTTGTCCGTAAAGGTGAGGAGGACGCAGTATGATGTCAATTAATGAGATTCGCGATCTCAACAATAGCGATTTAGAAAAAGAAATTGATGTACTTAAAGAAGAATTATTCAACCTGCGTTTTCAAAAAGCGACAGGTCAATTAGAAAATCCATTAAAAATCAGAGAAGTGCGTAAAACAATTGCGCGCATCAAAACAGTGATCACTGAGAGAAACCTCAGTGACACTCAATAGAAGGAGGTTGCTTCATGGAAAAAAATCGTAAAGTGTACCGAGGAAAAGTTGTTTCGGATAAAAACGATAAAACAATTATCGTAGAAGTAACCACTTCTCGCCCGCACCCTTTATATGGTAAGCGCGTTAAATATTCAAAGAAATTTACTGCACATGATGAAAACAATATCGCTAAAATCAATGACTTGGTTGTTATTGCGGAAACACGTCCTTTATCAAAGACAAAACATTTCCGTTTAATCCGTGTTGTTGAAGAAGCGGTAGTTGTATAGGAGGTGTTATCATGATTCATAATGAAACAAGATTGAATGTTGCAGATAACACTGGTGCACGTGAAGTCTTAGTTATTCGTGGCTTAGGCGGATCACGCAGACGTTCATCAAACATTGGCGACATTGTGGTGTGTACTGTTAAAGAAAGTACACCAGGGGCTACTGTTAAAAAAGGTGAAGTCGTTAAAGCTGTTATCGTAAGAACAAAATATGGTTTACGTCGTGAAAATGGAACTTATATCCGTTTTGATGACAATGCAGTTGTCATTCTTAAGGATGACAATACACCACGAGGAACTCGGATCTTTGGTCCAGTGGCTCGTGAACTAAGGGAAAAAAACTTCATGAAAATCGTGAGTTTGGCTCCCGAAGTACTATAGGAGGTCTTTAAATGAGAATATTAAATGGTGATAAGGTTAAAGTTATCTCTGGTTCATTTAAAGGAACTGTAGGTGACGTAATCAAGGTAAATCCAAAGAGGGATATGGTTATGATTGAGGGTGTTAATTTACAAAAGAAACACATGAAACCAAGCCAAGGAAATCCTGATGGAGGAATCATTGAGAAAGAAGGTTGGATCCATGTATCTAATGTCGCTCTCTATGATCCAAAAGCAAAAGACGCGACACGCGTCGGGTACAAGACAGATTCAAATGGAAAAAAAGTTCGCTATTATAAAAAGAGCGGGCAATTAGTGAAGTAGGAGGGATCGTATGAGTCGTTTACAAGAAAAGTACTTAAATGAAACTGTTCCTGCTTTAGTTAAAGAGTTTGAATACAGCAGTGTCATGGAAGTACCAAAACTAGAAAAAATTGTTGTTAATATGGGTGTTGGAGATGCAATTGCTAATCCAAAAGCACTTGAAGAAGCAGTGGCTGAATTAACACTAATCACTGGTCAAAAACCAGTCATCACAAAAGCCAAGAAATCAATTGCGAACTTCAAATTACGTGAAGGCATGTCAATTGGTTGCAAAGTTACTTTGCGTGGTGAGAAAATGTACCACTTCTTTGATAAATTAGTCAATGTGGCATTACCACGTGTAAGAGACTTCAGAGGCGTCAGCTCAAGTTCATTTGATGGGCGCGGAAATTATACTTTAGGTGTTAAAGAACAATTAATTTTCCCAGAAATCAATTATGACAAAGTCAACCGTTTACGCGGAATGGACATTGTTATTGTCACATCAGCAGAGAACGACAGTGAAGGCCATGCTCTATTATCAGAGCTTGGTATGCCATTCACTAAGAAAGTAGGAGGATAGAAAATATGGCTAAAAAATCATTGGTCAATAAAGCAAACAGACCACAAAAGTTTAAAGTCAGAGAGTACACAAGATGTAATCGTTGTGGACGTCCTCACTCTGTTATCAAAAAATACGGAATTTGCCGAATCTGTTTCAGAGAATTAGCCTATAAAGGCCAATTACCTGGAGTCAGAAAGGCTAGCTGGTAAGGAGGACAATTATGAACATGACTGATCCAATTGCAGATATGCTAACACGTGTCCGTAACGGCATCCAAGCTCGTCACGAAGAAGTATTAGTGCCTGCTAGTAAAGAAAAGTTAGAAATTGCACGTATTCTTAAAGAAGAAGGATTTATCTTAAATTATTCAGTAAGTGGAGATATTAAGAAAGTAATCACTATTCAATTAAAATATGGACCAAACAGAGAAAAAATTATCTCTGGCTTAAAGAGAATTTCCAAACCTGGACTTCGCGTCTACGCAAAATCAAAAGACTTACCTCGCGTTTTAAATGGGTTAGGGGTTGCTATTATTTCCACATCAAATGGATTAATGGTTGATCGTGATGCCCGCAAACAAAACGTTGGTGGCGAAGTCATTGCGTACGTTTGGTAATAGAAAGAGGAACATAAATGTCACGTATCGGAAATAAGGCGATTACCATTCCATCTGGTGTTGAAGTTCAAATCAAAGATGGTAATGAGGTGACGGTCAAAGGTCCTAAAGGAACTTTAACACGTAGCTTCTTACCTGAATATGAACTCAAAATTGAAGATGGCGTGTTAACAGTTGTTCGCCCAAATGATGAAAAAAGAACAAAACAAATTCATGGAACAACGCGTTCATTGATCAGTAACATGATTGAGGGTGTTAGTAATGGATTTAAAAAAGAATTAGACATCGTCGGAATTGGTTATAGAAGTTCAGTTCAAGGAACAAAATTAGTTCTTCAAGTTGGATATTCTCACCCAACCGAATTCGAAATTCCTAAGGAACTAGATGTTAAAGTAGATAAAAATACTCACATTACAGTTGAAGGAATTGATAAACAATTAGTAGGAGAATTTGCTGCTAATGTCCGCGCTACACGTAAACCTGAACCATATCTAGGTAAAGGGATTCGTTACACAGGTGAACATGTCCGTCGTAAAGAAGGTAAGACGGCTGCTAAGAAATAGAAAGGAAGCACTAGTTTATGCTTAAGAAAACAAATAGGAATGCTTCACGTCAAAAAAGACATCAAAGAATCCGTAATAAAATAAGTGGAACTCCAGAGCGTCCTCGTCTTAGTGTGTTTCGCTCAGGACTCCATATCTATGCTCAAATCATTGATGATGTAAATGCCAATACATTAGTTAGCGCAAGTTCAATATCACTGAAATTAGACAAAGGCGGAGATATCGACGCTGCTAAACAAGTCGGTACTGAAGTCGCTAAGAAAGCATTAGATGCAGAAATAAAAACCGTTGTGTTCGATCGTTCTGGATATCTCTATCACGGACGTATTAAAGCACTTGCTGAAGCAGCTCGTGAAGCTGGCTTAGAGTTTTAGAAGGGATAGAATATGACACAAACAAAAGAACAACGTAGACCAAGAAGACAACGTTTCCAACAAGAACAAGAGTTTGAAGAGCGTGTCGTCACCATCAACCGTGTAACTAAGGTTGTTAAAGGTGGTCGTCGCTTCAGATTCTCGGCCCTTGTTGTTATCGGAGATAAAAAAGGACGTGTTGGCTTTGGTTTAGGTAAAGCTAACGAAGTCCCAGATGCAATTAAAAAAGGTGTTGAAAACGCAAGAAAGAACATTCTAAATGTTCACATCATCAATAACTCAACCATTCCACATCCAATTACAGGAAAATATGGAGCTGGAGAAGTACGCTTACTGCCTGCTTCAGAAGGTACAGGGGTTATTGCTGGTGGTTCAATTCGTATCGTCTTGGAACTTGCTGGAATTAACGACATCCTTACTAAATGTATCGGTTCAAGAACACCAATCAACATGGTTCGCGCAACTTTCGAAGGGCTGTCACGCTTAAAGACAGTTGATGAAGTTGCTAAATTGCGCGAACTTAAAGTTGATCAAGTACGATAGGAGGTTATGTTATGAAATTACATGAATTAACCTATACAGAAGGATCTCGCAGAGACCGTAAGCGTCTTGGACGAGGCCATGGTTCAGGTACTGGTAAAACAGCTGGTAAGGGTCATAAAGGTCAACTAGCTCGTTCAGGTGGAGGTAAAGCTCCGGGATTTGAGGGAGGTCAAACACCTCTATATATCCGTTTACCTAAACGTGGATTTACCAACATTAATCGTAAAGAATATACCATCGTAAATTTAGATACATTGAATCTATTTGAAGATGGCAGTGAAGTCACATTAGAAATTTTATTAGATGCTGGCTTAGTTAAAAAGGGACTTTCTGGCTTAAAGGTCCTAGGGCAAGGAACATTAGAAAAGAAATTAGTTGTAAAAGCAACAAAATTCTCTAAATCTGCGCAAGAAGCAATTGAAAAAGCAGGTGGAAAAGCTGAGGTTCTATAATGATTAAGACCTATGTCGATCTCATTAAACACCCTGAGATTCGTAAAAAAATTATTTTTACCGCAATAGCTTTATTGGTCTTTCGACTTGGTGCCTTAATAACTGCACCAAATGTCAATGAGTTCCAATTAACGGCCGGAGCATCAAACTCAATTATTGATATGATGAATCTCTTAGGCGGTGGAATGCTTCAAAGTTTCTCCATCTTTGCTTTAGGGGTTGGACCATACATCACAGCTTCAATTGTGTTTCAATTGTTGGCTATGGATGTTGTTCCATACTTTACTAATCTTCAAAAAGAAGGAGAACAAGGACGTAAAACGCTTGATCGTTACACACGATATTTAGCGGTTGTCCTAGCCTTTGTTCAGTCAATTTCAATGCTTTATGCAATGAATGCTGGAAACCCAGGCTTAATGCTTGATCCAACTGTTACAGGATACTTCTCAACCGGTCTAGTTATGACGGCTGGGTCGATGTTCCTCTTATGGTTGGGTGACCAAATCTCTAAAAAAGGAATTGGTAATGGAACATCTATGATTATCTTTGCTGGGATTGTTTCTGGATTACCTAATACCTTTAGAACAGTGTATGAACAATTACTTGGTAGCGGCTTTAATGCTGGTGGATTAATTAACTTCTTGCTGTTTATCTTACTTTATGTCTTGATTATTATCTTAGTCATCTTTATGACAAATGCAGAAAGAAGAATTCCAATCCAATACACATCAAGTGCATTGGTTCAACGTAAATCAGACAAGAACTATTTACCTTTAAAGATTAACTCTGCATCCGTTATTCCTGTTATCTTCGCTAATGCGATTATGACAGCTCCAGTGACTGTTCTAAGTTTCTTAAACAATGACTGGGCCAGAGGTGCTTATGTATTCCTGAGTGATTTCTTTAGTTTAAGTTCTTGGACAGGTTTAGCTATTTATTCAATTCTGATTATCTTCTTTACTTTCTTCTATACCAACCTACAGGTTGATCCGAAGAAAATTAGTGAAAACTTACAGAAGAATGGCTCATATGTAGTCAGTATCAGACCAGGTGAGGCGACTCGTAAATATGTATCAACTGTCTTAAACAGAATTACTGTATTAGGGTCAGCATTCCTATTATTTATTGCTTTGTTGCCACATATTATTCCAATGGTTTCAGACGTACCAGCTCAAGTAGCGGTAGGTGGAACTGGAATCATTATCGTCGTTGGTGTTGCTTTAGAGACAATGAAATCACTCACATCTCAAATGACTCAGCGTAGATATACAGGCTTTAAGAGAGGAAACTAATTATGAATATCTTAATCATGGGAATTGCTGGAAGTGGTAAAGGAACCATGGCAGAATTCATTAAGGAGCACTATAAGATCCCTCATATTTCAAGTGGTGAAATGTTTCGAGAATCGATTCGAAATAAAACGCCACTTGGGCTATTGGCCAAACAATATATAGATCATGGCTTATTGGTTCCTGATGATGTCACTATACAAATGGTGCGTGATCGCATCATGCAACCAGACTGTGATCATGGCTATCTTTTAGATGGCTTTCCAAGAACAATGATTCAAACCGGTGCCTTTGAAAAATTAATCGATGATACAAATCGTGAACTGGATAAGGTTATTAACTTAAATGTTGGTTTTGAACACTTGGAAAAACGTATTACAGGTCGTCGTTTATGCAAAGATTGTGGATCAATCTACAATATTCATAACCACAGACCTAAGGTTGAGGGTGTGTGTGATGTGTGTGGTGGTTCATTATACCAACGCTCAGATGATACAACTCAACAACTTGAAATTCGTATTAAAGAATATGAACACTTAACCAAACCAGTGATAGATTTCTACATTGGTAAGGGTGACGTAATTCAAATTGATGCTTCTAAAGAAGTCCCGGAAGTTTGGAATGAACTAAAGACTAATTTGGAGGAAATTGATGATCACTAACAAATCTAAACGTGAAATAGACCTCATGAGAAAAGCCGGCTGGATAGTCGCCAAGACTCTTGAAATAGTTGAACCTCACATTAAACCTGGCGTAAGTACGTATGAATTGGATAAAATCTGTGAAGAGGCAATCTTGTCATATGATGCGACACCAAGTTTTAAGGGGTATCAAGGATTTAGCGGTTCGATTTGTACCTCAGTCAATGAAGTGCTGGTTCATGGAATTCCTAGTAAAGAAAAAATCCTACAAGAGGGTGATATTATCACTATTGATGTGGGGGCTAATTACAAAGGATATCATGGAGACGGGGCTTGGACATTTGCTGTTGGAGAAGTTAGTGATGATGCAAAAAAACTGATGCAGGTAACTCATGATGCTTTATACAAAGGACTTGAGGTTGCTAAAGCAGAGGTTTATATTGGCGATGTATCGCATGCTATTGGATCGTATATTAAACAATTTGGATATGGAATTCCAATGGAGTATACCGGCCATGGCATAGGACGTAATCTTCATGAAGACCCACCGGTTTTCAATGATGGTCAACCCAATAGGGGAGTACTTCTGAAAGAAGGAATGACAATTTGTATTGAACCTATGGTTCATATCGGCAAACCATTCACGAAAGTATTGAGTGATAATTGGACTGTTATTAGTAAGGATAAAAGCTTAACGGCTCATTATGAACACACGATTGTTATTACCAAAGATGGCTGTGAAATTCTAACAACTACAAGGCAGGAGGAAAGCTTAATTGGCTAAACAAGACGTAATTGAAATGGAAGGCGTCGTCGTAGATACATTACCAAACGCGCAATTCAAGGTAAAATTACCTAATGGACACGAGATCTTGGCTCACGTTTCTGGTAAAATCCGTATGCATTACATTCGCATTTTACCAGGTGACCGTGTCACGGTGGAGATATCCCCGTATGATTTAACACGTGGCCGCATAACATTCAGACACAAATAGTTAAAAGGAGATAACACAATGAAAGTTAAACCATCAGTCAAACCAATTTGTGATAAGTGTCGCGTCATTAAACGTAAAGGACGCGTCATGGTAATTTGTGAAAATCCTAAACACAAACAAAGACAAGGATAAGAAGGAGATAAATTATGGCTCGTATCGCAGGTGTAGATATACCACGTAATAAACGTGTTGAAGTATCACTGACTTATATTTATGGTATTGGATTACCAACATCACAAAAATTATTAGACCTAGCAGGTGTTGACAAAGACATCCGCGTCAAAGACTTAACCGATGAACAAGTTAATGATATTCGTAATGAAGTAAACAAAATCAGAACTGAAGGAGATTTGCGTCGTGAAGATTCCCTCAATATTAAGAGACTAATGGAAATTGGTTCTTACAGAGGCATTCGTCATCGTCGTGGATTACCAGTTCGTGGACAAAGAACTCGGACCAATGCTCGTACTCGTAAGGGACCACGTCGTACGGTCGCTAACAAGAAGAAGTAGGAGGTTAAATCATGGCTAAAGCAAAAACAAAAGCAACAAGAAGACGTAAAGCACGTAAGAATATAGCTAGAGGTGTGGCCCACATCCATTCTACATTCAACAATACTATTGTTACTATAACTGATGAAGCAGGTAATGTTGTCGCATGGTCAAGTGCTGGTGCACTTGGTTACAAAGGATCTCGTAAATCGACTCCATTTGCGGCTCAACTAGCTGGTGAAGCTGCAGCAAAAGCAGCTGTTGAAAATGGCATGAAATCTGTTGAAGTATCTGTCAAAGGACCTGGTCCTGGACGTGAGGCAGCTGTTCGTTCGTTACAAACAGCGGGCTTAGATATTAGCGTTATTAATGACAATACACCAATTCCGCACAACGGATGTCGTCCACCAAAACGACCTCGTGGATAAAATGAATTTAAGATTGAAATTGGAGGGAAATGTCTAGTATGCAACAATTTGAACGCGCAACATTTGAAGTCGCCGCCCAAGATGAACAAACCCATTATGGTCAATTTGTCATCGAACCTCTTGAGAAAGGATTTGGTAACACCTTAGGCAATGCTCTAAGACGTGTGTTACTGTCATCTTTACCAGGAGCTGCAGTTTACTCCCTTAAAATTGATGGAGTTCAACATGAATTCTCATCATTAAAAGGGGTTAAAGAAGATGTGACTTCCGTTCTTCTTAATGTTAAAGATTTAATTCTTACAATCCAAGATAGTGATCAATACACTTTACGCATTTCTGAAAAAGGACCTAAAGTTGTAACCGCAAAAGATATCCAATGCCCAGCTGGCGTCAAGGTTGTGAATGATGACTTAGTCATCGCCAATCTTGCTGATGGTGGTGTGCTTGAAATGGAAATGAAGGCTCAAAGAGGTCGTGGATATATTTCTCAAGAGGAGAATAAAGGGTTATTTAAAGAACTATCTCAGGGATTTGGAACAATCTATACTGATTCAGTATATACCCCAATTAAGCGAGTTGCTTATGAAGTAAGTCCAACTCGTGTGGGAACAAATACTCAATTTGATAAACTAACACTGGAAGTGTGGACGGATGAATCAATTACTCCATCCAAAGCCATTGCGATGGCATCAAAAATCCTAAGTGATTACTTTGCCTTAATTGTTGAACTTGAGGCTGGGCTGATTGAGGATGATTCAATCATTAAAGAATCTGTTGAGGGTAAAGAAAAACCTAAAGCAACAATGATGATTGAGGATCTTGATTTATCAGTTCGTTCATATAACTGCTTAAAACGAGCAGGGATTCAAACAGTTGAGGAATTAACTCAAAAAACTGAAGATGAAATGTCTAAGGTTCGTAACTTAGGTAAGAAATCATTAAAAGAAGTTAGCGACAAGCTAGCTGAACTTGGTCTAACATTTAAAGGCCAAAAAAGATAAAAGAGGAGGAACACATCAATGAGAAATCGTAAACTAGGTGTCGATTCAGCACACCGAAAAGCAATGTTACGTAACTTAGCGACCTCTCTTGTGATGCATGGCTCAATTACCACAACTCATAAAAGAGCGCTTGAATTACGTACAGTTGCCGATAAATTAGTGACTCTTGCAAAGCGTAATGATTTGCATGCTCGTCGACAAGCAGCTCAAATCTTATTTAATGTCAAAGATGATCAAGGGCAAACAGCTCTACAGAAACTCTTTGCAGAAATTGGACCAAAATACACAACACGTAATGGTGGTTACACAAGAGTAAACAAAACAGTTCAAAGACGCGGAGACGCTTCTGATATGGCTGTTATTGAATTTGTTTAAGAGCGGAATCAATTCCGCTTTTTCTTTATGAAAAAAGATTTAAAAGCATTTAGACATCAGTGTCAACAATACCCAATCATGGCCGATGAAGCATTGGATTTAATCATTAGTTATTTAAAGCCTGATGATAAAATTCTAGAAATTGGGACATGTGTTGGTTATTCATCAATCTATCTAGCAAGTCATGTTGATGTAAGCATCACTACAATTGAAAGAGACGCCCAAAGAGCGTCCTTAGCACGCCAAAACTTAGAAGACTATAAGAATATCACCCTGCTTGAGGTTGATGCTTTAGAAGTCTCTATGGATGGCATATTTGATGTGATTATCTTTGATGCTGCTAAGGCTCAAAACAAAATCTTCTTGGCAAAATTTATTAAGAATCTACGTCATGATGGTCTTATTTTTGTGGACAATGTTCATTTTCATGGATTTGTTGAAAATCCTGATTTAGTGAAGGATCGTAAGAACTTGTATCGCATGGTTTTAAAGATGAAATCATTTGTTGATGAGATGCTAAATAGTGACTTTGAAGTGACAATTCATGATGTTGGCGATGGATTAATGATTATTAAAAATCCTAGCTAATAAATGTATTGAATTGCTTTAAACATAGCTTAACATGTGCTAAAATATAAACAGAAAGTGAGGAATTACTTATGAAAAAACTACTAGCTTTAGCGACTGCAGCAGGAGTTGGTTATCTTGCGTATAATGAGTACAATCGTCGTAAAGAAGCAGGGGATGAGTTTGTCCTTAAACTAGACAGCCAAATCCACAATCTAATCGACGATGTTGGCGCTCATATTGATTCTGTCTTAGCAAATGTTGAACAAAAACTTGAAAAAGTTGAAGAAGAAGTCGCTGAAAGAGTTGAAGAAATTTGAACTCAGCACAGATTGAGTTGAACAATGAAAATGACAATCAGAAATGGTTGTCATTTTCGTGAGTGAGGAAGAATATGGCACAAATAGAAGTCAGAGATTTAGTATTTACCTATGATGAAGAAGGCTCAGAGAAAACCATTAAGGGAGTCTCTTTTGATATAGAAAAAGGGAGCTATACAACTATTATTGGACATAATGGATCAGGCAAATCAACGATTGCTAAATTATTGGTTGGTTTACTTGAAAAGGAAAGTGGCTCCATAAAAATTGATGGTGAAGAAATCACCCCTGAAAATGTATATGAAATAAGGCGGAAAGTCGCAATTGTTTTTCAAAATCCAGACAATCAATTCATTGGCTCAACTGTGCGTGATGACATTGCATTTGGCTTAGAAAATCATCAAGTAGATCCAAGTGCTATGGATCCTATTATTAATTACTTTTCAAGTGAAGTAAATATGGAAGACTTCTTAAACCATGAGCCAACCAAACTATCGGGTGGCCAGAAACAGCGCGTAGCGATTGCTGGTGTTTTAGCGATGGCTCCTGAGATTCTTATTTTGGATGAAGCGACCGCAATGCTTGATCCTGCTGGTAAACATGAAATTAAAGAATTAGTGTTAGGGCTTCATAAGCGTCATGATATGACAATTATCTCAATTACGCATGATATTGAAGAAGTCTCGATTAGTGATAAGGTCATCGTTATGAATGATGGTGACATTCGATTTAATGATGAACCAGATGATATCTTAGTGCTTCAGAAAGAACTGATTGATATTCAATTAGATGTTCCTTTTAGTGTTAAATTGTCTCTATTACTACAACAAAATGGGGTCACTATTACAGACCCAATTGATGAAGATAAGATTGTGGAGGAATTATGTCAATACAATTCAAAAATTTAAGTTATGAATATTCTCCAGATACTCCATTTGCTTATCTTGCCTTAAAGAATATTAACTTAACGATACGAGAAAATAAAATGACGGCCATCGTCGGTGCAACTGGCTCAGGTAAATCAACCTTAGTTCAACATCTTAATGCCTTACTAGTTCCAACGAGTGGTGAATTAGTGGTTGATGATAAAGTCATTTATTCAGATAAAAAGAATACAGGTCTAAAAGCACTGCGTGAAAAAGTAGGCTTAGTTTTTCAGTTTCCTGAAGCTCAATTATTTGAGGAGACTATTTTAAAGGATGTTATGTTTGGACCTTTAAATTTCAAAAAAACAGAGGATGAGGCTAAAGCACTCGCAACTCAGGCTTTGGAGCTGGTTAATATTGATCGTGAACTGTATAATCAATCACCACTTGAGCTTTCAGGCGGTCAGAAAAGACGGGTTGCTATTGCTGGAATCTTGGCTTTAAATCCTGATATCTTAGTGTGCGATGAGCCGACAGCTGGACTTGATCCGCAGGGTCAAATTCAAATTATGGAATTATTTGATCGATTTAAGGAACAAGATGATAAATCAGTAATATTGGTGACTCATGATTTACAAGATGTCTTAGATTATGCTGATGATGTCGTTGTTATGGCACATGGTGAGGTTATTTTTCACGACACCAAGGAAGCATTTTTCAATCGAACAGATTTATTGAGTGAGATTCAGAATGTGTTACCTAAAGTAATTCAGTTTAGAGAAGCGTTAAATAAAAAAGGTTTTAATATTAGTGATTCAGTGACAGACTTAGAACAGCTTGTTTATGAAATCATGAAGGAGATTGATCATGAATAATATAGCTTTAGGTCGTTATATTCCTTTGGATTCAGTGATGCATAAAATCGATCCTAGATTTAAGTTAATTGGGATGTTTATTATGCTTGTGGCTATCTTCATTCCAGCTGGTTGGATTGGGTATGGCTTTTTAGCTGTTACTTTATTGTTGACATTAATTGTTTCTAAACTTAAACTTAAATTCATTTTAAGATCATTTAAACCAATGTTGTTTATGATGATTTTCTTATTAATTATAAATATCTTAATGCTTAAAGAAGGAGAAGTACTTTTTCGAGTTGGCTCATTTATAGTGTATAGTCAAGCCTTAAGTCAGACAGCGTATATTGCGATTCGATTAATCTTAATGATTACAGTCACGACAATATTAACTGCGACAACGAAACCATTGGATATGACTTTAGGGATTGAAGACTTATTAAAACCCTTAGTTCGTTTTGGGGTTCCGGCTCATGAAATTGCGCTTATGATTTCGATTGCTCTTCGGTTTATTCCAACTTTGATTGAGGAAGCACAGCGTATCATGAAAGCTCAATCATCTAGAGGTGTCGACTTTGATGAGGGAAGCTTTAGAGAAAAGGTAACAGGGATTCTAAGTTTAATTGTACCCTTATTTGTTTCTTCATTCCAAAGAGCAGAAGACCTAGCAGAAGCAATGGAGGCTAGGGGTTATGCGCCAGGCTTACAGAGAACTCGGTACAAACAATTAAAGATTGTGACTCGAGACTATGTCTTCTTGGGTACTGTGATTGGTGTATTAGTTCTTACAATTTTAATACTGTTATATGCTAAAGTTTAATCGTTACAAAGCCATCTGCTGTTATGATGGCTCTTCTTTTATTGGTTGGCAGCGTCAAAAAGAGGGGGAGTCTGTTCAATCAGCGATTGAGAGAGTATTGACTAGAATGCACAAAAAAGAAACAAAATGTGTTGGTTCAGGTAGAACTGACAGAGGTGTCAATGCTTTGGGGCAGGTCTTTCATTTTGATTCTGATTTGAATATTGAGACAGATGTTTTTCTTAAAGCTTTAAATGCTCAAATTCATAAGGGTATTCATATTAAATCATTAGAAATTGTGGATGATAATTTTCATAGCCTCTTAGATGCTACATATAAAGTATACCGATATCATATTTGTGTGGGTGAGAATAATCCATTTCATCGCCATCACATTTTTTATTGTGATTATAATTTTGATATTAATAAACTGAAACAGGCCGCTTCATATTTTGTGGGTGAGCATGATTTTTCTAGCTACAATACGAATAGCTTTGATGAAATCCCTAATCAAGTTCGGTCAATCTATAAACTGGATGTAGAGACTAAGGATAATAACATCTATTTAACGTTTGTTGGTTCTGGATTTATGCGATATATGGTGCGAATGATTGTTGGAACTTTGATTGAAATATCGACTAAAGATTTAGATCCACAACTGGCTAAGGATTATTTAGAGGCTAAGGATAAGAGCCTGGTGTCGTATATGGCGAAACCTCAGGGGTTGACTTTGGTTGAAGTTGGATACAAACCATTTGACAATCAAAATGAATAATGAAAAAATAATATTAGCTTGATTGGAGGTTGCGATGAAGAGAATATTATTTTTAATTTTAGTACTACTCTTAAGTGCTTGTTCAGGGTCTAATCAAACAGAACAGGATTTGCTGTTTGAGTGTTATGGAACTCAAAGGGATGATAATACAGTACTTGAGGAGTATTATTTATTAACTGTTGATGGGGCTGATAAAGATACCATTAAACAAATGACGAGTCTTGTTAACTATTTTTATCGATTTCAAATTACTGATCAAAACAATGAAGAGTATCTAAATCAACAATTGTTGTCGTATTCTGATTTAGAGGGTGTCACATATTCTCATAATATTGGTTCATTTGGTTCACAGGAAAAGCTTGATTTAGATTATACAATAGCAGATATGACTCAATTACTTGAGAGAGGCTTAATTACATCTTCAACTGATCAAGCTCCAACTGCTATTTCATTTGAAGTGACTAAACAGACTTTGCCAGAGTCAGTTTCATGTAGAGCCCATTCTGAAACTGAGCCAACGTTTGAGTCTGATTTGATTGGAACATCTAATCTATCGACTGATATGAATGTTGTGAATGATAAGCTCTTTGAGTCTGAAGTTGTTGTTGAAGAGGGGCGTGATTTAGTCATGAGATGTACTTATACTGACACAGATTTTCCTGATTTGAACACTTATCATGAGTTTACATATGAAGAAAATACGGATGTTGTGATGATGCAGCGCAATCATGATGAATCATCAATAGCGTATGGGTATACAATTGCGAGTGTGACTGACCAAGCAAACAAACAGAAAGCTGAGTATAGTGGCATTCATGGTGTGACGTTTGAGTATGAAATTGATGAAGAGAATGATATTTATAAAACTGATTTTACTGTTGATTACTTTCAGGTAAATCTACAGGACTTAGTTGATGCAGGTTTGTTGATGCCTTTTGAAAACGCGACTCATATTTCATTGCAACAAACACTTTTGAATTATACAGATGATTGGGTTTGTGAACCCGTGGAGTAAATTATGAAAAAAATTGGATTATTATTAATACTGTTACTTGTGATAACGAGTTGTGGATCAGCAGGTACAAATAGTGAAGAGATTTGGGAGTGCATTGTGGTTGAGACTACTCCTGCTCAAGTGAATGAGAACTATTATAGATTTACAACAGATGGCAGTGATGAAATTGTGTCTGCTGATAATAGTTTTACCTACTTTTACAGTTTTCCAGTAGATGAAACCGATCTTCAAGCTTATCGAGATTCTCAGACTGAATTTTTTACAGATATTGATGGAGTTGACTATTCACAAATAGTTGAGGCATATGGGTCGCAGGAGCGAATCATAATTGATTATGAGGTTGCCAATATGCAAGCCTTGATTGATAAAGGCTTAGTTATTTTTGATGAAGGCTTACCGACTCATGTTTCATTACAGGATACAATTAGCAGCTTTGAATTAGATGGAGAGTGTGCTCAATTAGTTGATGAATCACAGTCACTTATCAATGAACTTGTCAGCACTGTTGGTATGACGAGCGGCTTTAGCCAAATGAATACAACATTATTTGATGAAGAGTCAGTGGGTGCATCACGATTAGTTTGTTATAATGATGTGGCGGATGATGTCTCTTTAAATAAGACTCATACATTTGAATTAAATCATTCTCAGGACTTAGTTTATAATCAAAAGATTGAAGAAACTTTCCCTATTTATGGTGATATAACAATTCAAGAAGTTGAGATTACAATGGCCGATCATAGCCTCTTTTATAATGGAATTAATGGGGTTGAGTTTGAGTATTCAATTGATGAAGAAAACATGACATACGTTGCTGTGATGACACTTGATTTTGAGGTTACTGATTTTGCTGAGTTGGTTAATTCTGGTATTATTGGGACAACTGCTGATGGAGAAGTTCCGACATATATCTCTTCAATTTTAACTGTTCAGGGATTTCCTGAGCCTTGGGTTTGCGAGGAAATTGGTCTATAAGTGTGATTAACCCTGGACATAAATCATGTCAAATATATGTTTAAATAGACGCACATTGTATTTCATTTATTGGGTTTTGTTTTAGTTTGTGCTAGAGTGTTCAAGTTTATTTGAGCTAACTATAAATCCAATAATACAGCGTTATTAAACGTATCAACTTTCAACCATTGGTTGCTAATCAAATATAACCATCCAATCTCGTATGATTTAGTCATATGGGTTACAAAAAATTTATTAGTTGATGATCCGAATGAAGCAAATGAACAACTTAAAGATCACAATTATTTTATTAATGATTGGGATGCTTTCTTTCAGATACATGCAGAAAAGGTTACTTATAACTTCTTATAAAGGCTTAGTTTAAATGATGAAGAGACTGACTAATTTAATTGATTTGTTTAATCAACATGGTTATCAAGCTTATGGTGTTGGTGGCTGTGTGAGAGATTATTTAATGAATCGAACGATTCATGATTTTGATGTTGCTACAGACGCAACTCCGGACCAGATGCTGGAAATGTTTCAGGGGTATAAAACTAGATCGATTGGGCATCGTTATGGAACAATTGGAGTATACTTTGAGAAAAACTGGTATGAGTGTACGACTTTTAGAAGTGAAGAGTCGACGCTTGATTTTCGACATCCAGAACATGTCAAATTTGAGGCTAGTCTAAGAACAGATGTTCTAAGGCGGGACTTTACAATGAATGCTCTAGCCTATGATAAAGGGAATATCATTGATTATGTAAATGGTCAAAAAGATATTGAATCTAAAACAATTAGAGCTGTTGGTGATCCTTCTGAACGTTTTAAGCAGGATGCTTTAAGAATATTAAGAGCTCTTAGATTTGTTTCTGAATTGGGTTTTAGCATAGAGGATAAGACTTATCAGTCGATGATTGAGGCCCAGGACTTACTCATGCATATTAGTAAAGAGCGAATCACTCAGGAGCTTGAAAGGCTAGTGATGGGTGAGTATTTGAATCATTCAATTGATAAATATGCTGACTTACTTTCGAGTATATTGGGTAGCTCAATTAACACTGTTTTTGATCAAAGAACCTTTATTGGTAGATTGATGAAAATGGCTCCTGATTTTAATTATCAAGAGTTTAAGCTTTCTAACACTCATAATTTACAAATATTACTTATCAATAAATATAAAGATAATAATATTAATCTTTCTAAATTAGTGGATAGATATGGTTTTAAGACTGTTGAAGTGTTGGCTGATTATAAACAAGAACA
>LSQX01041029.1_pt2 | contig 20788 bp, 18 predicted proteins | sample 654561 | NCBI WGS metagenome assembly LSQX01 (sample SAMN04489861, study PRJNA283612) | anaerobic digester metagenome | isolation source: 4 biogas reactors fed with cattle manure at either 37C or 55C with and... | place: Denmark: Kongens Lyngby | collected 2014 | reverse complement strand
GGATATATGCTTGTAGTCATCGGGATTGGCGTCCGGTTTCTCATGCTAAACCAGGGAGTGGAAGACTATTATGTAGGTGGACGAAAAATTGGCAGCTGGCATATCGGCTTATCGGTGGTTGCCACTGATGTAGGCGGAGGATTCTCCATCGGATTGGGCGGGTTGGGCTTCATCATGGGCCTGGCAGGCTCATGGATGCTTTTTACAGGACTGATCGGCGCCTGGCTGAGCGCAGTGCTGCTAATCCCAAGGGTGAAAAAACTGGAGCAGACCCGTAAATTTTATACCTTTCCTCAATTCCTGGGAAGTTTCTACAATCCAAGGGTGGCCCTGCTGGCAGGCATCATCTCTGCCATAGGCTACCTGGGCTTTACCAGTTCGCAAATCTTGGCAGGGGCTAAGCTTGCATCCGCAACATTTATCCAGCTCGATATCCAAACCGCCCTGCTCATCATGGGGGTCATCGTCATCCTTTACACGGCCATGGGGGGCATCAAAGCAGTGATCTATACAGATACCATTCAATGGATCATCCTGATGACCGGACTGATATTCATCGGCATCCCCATAGGATACACAAGTATCGGGGGAATGGAGGGAATCCGTGAAGCATTGCCCGCCGAGTTCTTTAGCCTGGGAAACATCAGCTGGCAGCAACTGCTCAACTGGGGGGTTACGATCATTCCCATCTGGTTTGTGGGCATGACCCTTTACCAGCGCATCTACGCCTCGCGCAGTAAGCGTGAAGCCCAGAAGGCCTGGTTCGTGGCCGGCCTGTTTGAATGGCCTGCAATGGCCTTTATGGGGGTGCTGCTTGGGCTCTTTGCCCGCGTGGCCATCTCACAGGGGATGTTCGAATACCTCGGCTATTCTGCCGCCAGCGAAATAGATGCAGAAATGGGCCTGCCCCTGCTGCTGCGCACCGTGCTCCCCTTGGGCCTTATGGGCCTGATGATGGCCGCCTACTTCTCTGCAATTATGTCCACTGCCGACAGCTGCCTGATGGCCTCTTCCGGGAACTTCCAGACCGACATCCTTGGACGCTGGACCAAACACCTCACCGGGAAGAAAAAATTCCTGATCCTCTCCCAGCTCCTGACCCTGGTACTTGGCATCCTGGCCTTGCTCTTGGCTACCGTGATGCCTAATGTGCTCGAGCTCATGCTTTACAGCTATGCCTTTATGGTGTCAGGACTTTTTGTGCCTGTTATGGCCGCACTTTTTATGAAAAAACCCTCTGACACAGCCGCCTTCTGGGCCATGCTCCTGGGCGGCGGGACCACAATCACCCTTATCGCAGGAAACTGGGATTTGCCCCTTGGACTCGATGCCAATATTTTTGGGATCAGCATCTCGTTGATCACCTTTTTAATTCTTAACTTGCATAAAAAATAATCACATCATTATGGATTTCTTAATTTACACACCCCAAGATCAAATTACTTACGAACAGAAAAAAGAAGTTGCCGACTTTTTGTTTGAACACCTCGACGAGTTTGGCGATGAACACGAGGCTATCATGCGCTGCATCAATTTCGCCATGGACGAGGAAACCAAGTTTGGAGGCTTTATCGTGGTGGCAAAAGACCGGGATAAGCTTACAGGCGCAGTGGTGATCAACAAAACCGGCATGGCGGGCTATATCCCCGAAAACATCCTGGTGTATATCGCCGTACATAAGGATTACCGCGGGAAAGGCCTGGGCAAGACCCTGATGCTAAAAACCTTTGACAAAGCCGAAGGCAGTATCAAACTCCACGTGGAACCCAATAACCCGGCACGCTTCCTTTACGAAAAACTCGGATTTACAAACAAGTATCTTGAAATGCGCTTGACGCGCTAACGATAAAAAGTCATGGCAGAAATAAGTTTAAGCCGAAAAAAGCTCAGGCACAATTATGAGGTCTTGCAGAACCTGCTGAAAAAAAACAACATTCAATGGGGCATTGTTTCAAAACTTCTCTGTGGCAATAAAATCTTCCTGCAGGAGCTGATCGACATGGGCGCAAAGGAATTGCACGACTCGCGCATCAGCAATCTGAAGGCCATCAAGCAGCTCGACCCAAGCGTGCAGACGGTTTACATCAAACCCCCTCCGCGCAGAAGTATCCGCAGCCTCGTGAAATACGCCGATGTGAGCTTCAACACCGACCTTCATACCCTTGAACTGATCTCGAAGGAGGCGGTAAGGCAAAACAAAAAGCACATGGCCATCATTATGGTTGAGATGGGCGACCTGCGCGAAGGCGTCATGGGCGAGCAACTGGTCGATTTTTATGAAAAGGTGTTTCGCCTGCCCAATCTCGAGATCATTGGGCTGGGCACCAACCTCAATTGCCTCTATGGGGTAATGCCTTCCCACGACAAACTGGTGCAACTCAGCCTTTACAGTCAAATCATCGAATTGCGGTTTAACCGGAAAATGAAGTGGATATCGGGCGGCTCATCGGTGACTATCCCCCTGGTCTTCAAAAGTCAAATCCCGGTCGGAGTCAACCACCTTCGGGTGGGCGAAACCCTCTTTTTCGGCGCCAATCTCTTTACAGGGAAAACAATCAAGGGCATGAAAGACGATGTAATCACCCTGCAGGCCGAGATCATCGAGCTCCAGGAAAAACCCATGGTGCCGGAAGGAGTCATGCAGGAAAATCCTTCGGGAGATACCTACGAGATCAAGAACGAAGATTACGGGAAGACCTCTTTCAGGGCCCTGCTCGACGTGGGACTGCTCGACATTACGCCCGACTTCCTGATCCCCATGGACAAAAACCTGAAGATGGCAGGCGCCAGTTCAGACATTTTGGTTATGGACTTGGGCACCAATCCCAAAAAATACAATGTGGGCGATTTCATTCAGTTCAAACTGAAATATATGGGGGCCCTGGGCCTCTTCAACTCCGATTATGTCGTGAAAAAAGTCACGGATTGATCAACGGATACGGTCGGCCGAGCGAACCAGCTCATCATCTTTCTTGATCGCCCGGTTGGCTAGCAGGATCAGCACCATCGAGGCCAGCGGCAGGAATATGCCAGCCCCATAACGGAAACTCATAGTGGGAAATTCGTGCAGGTATTGGTCAATATTCAAAAAGGCCGCCACCACAAGCCCCATATGGAGCAGTATGTTTAACTTCCCAAGTTGTATCTGGCTTCTTCGCCTTTTATACCGAAAAATTGAATAAAGGGTGAGGGTAATTATGACCAGCACCAGGACAGGCAGTAAATAGCCCAGCCAGGTCCTTGAAAAGGACAGGGGAGTGTCTTCGGGAACATCCAGGCCAAGAATCCCCAGTGGAAGGCGAAGTGCGTCCACGTCAAAGCTTCCCAAAGGAATGAAAATCAATACAATGGCCAGGATGGCAACCAACAACAGGAAAAGCGTTTGAATGCGCTGAAGCATAGATTGGCGTTTTTTAAAGGTTTGTATAAATGCAAAAGTAATAATTTGATGAATATTTCATCGCCACAGGCTTCATTTCTGATTGATAAACATTAATGGAAAGGAAAATTGATCAATTTTTTTTTGTTATAACATTTATATTTATATTTGCACTTCAATTCCTGCATTCGTTTCTGATTTTTTCTTTTATATAATACCAATTGTCTTTGTTTAGATCAAGTTGCAGCCCCGGGCTGATGCGCATCAAATGTGCATGGCCAGCGTTCTTGCTAAGGTCCTTTTCACCCCGACATTCTGGAAAACGAATTCAGGCATTTCTGAACAAAGCATTAACATTTCATTCTTTTATACCATGTACGACATTGTTGCACTGAACAGTAAGCTGCTCACCGAGCTCCGCGAAATAGCCAAGGAACTGAAGATCAAGCGTGTAGAGTCTTACAAAAAGCAAGATCTCATTTACCAGATCCTGGATGCCCAAGCGGTGAACCCACCGGTTGATGCCCTCAGCGAGGATAAAAAGTCCGATAATAAGGGCCCTCGTCCGCGCAAGCGCATTCCTGCAGGCTCCTCAACTACAGAAAAACGTGAGCAGCGCGAGCCAAAAGAAAAAACGGGACCTGCCGAGCAGCAAGAAAAGCGTGAGCCCCAGGCAAAAGCCGAGCAACGCGACAACCGTGAGCAGCGTCCCCAGGTGCGTGAGCAGCGCGAACAACCCAAACGCGAGCACCAGCCCCGCGACCAGCGCCCCGACCAGCGCAGCCAAAGGCCCCATTGGGAAAAACGCGACCAACAACGCAATGGCGACCAAAGGAAAAACAGTGACCAAAAGCCCTTTGTCCCCGCCCAAAAACGCGATCAGCGCCCCGGCGACCTGGAGAAACATCAAAAGGTGCGCCTAGAAGACGAACTTACCAAAGAACCCACCACCCTGATCGAAGAAGGCGAAGCCAACAACCAAACCAGGGAAAAGGAAATCAAGGAGCCCCCCCGGGAAGTGGACAACAAGCAGCCCCAAAAGGAAGAAAGCAAGCCTGAAAACGGGGATAACCAAACCCAGGAAAAAGAACTGTTTAAACCCAAAGGCTTCGACCGCCGCACAGGCGAGCCCATCTATGAGTTCGATGGCATCATCATCGCCGAAGGCGTCCTGGAGATTATGCCCGATGGATATGGCTTCCTGCGCTCCTCCGACTACAACTACCTCAACTCACCCGACGATATTTACGTCTCGCAAAGCCAGATCAAGCTCTTTGGCCTGAAAACAGGCGATACTGTTCGCGGGGGCATTCGCCCGCCCAAGGAAAACGAAAAGTATTTCCCACTAATAAAAGTGGAAAAGATCAACGGACGCGACCCCGCCGAAGTGCGCGACCGCGTGCCCTTTGATTTCCTCACGCCCCTGTTCCCCGACCAGAAGTTCAACCTCACGGGTCATACTTCCGAAACCCTATCCTGCCGGGTGATCGATATGTTCTCACCCATCGGGAAAGGCCAGCGTGGTCTTATCGTGGCCCAGCCCAAAACAGGTAAGACCATCCTGCTGCAGGACGTGGCCAACGCCATTGCCGCCAACCATCCTGAGGTTTACCTCATCGTGCTGCTCATCGACGAGCGCCCGGAGGAGGTAACCGAAATGGCCCGCAACGTGAAGGCAGAGGTTATCTCGTCGACCTTCGACGAGCCCGCCGAGCGCCACGTGAAGGTTGCCAGCATTGTCCTGGAAAAAGCCAAGCGCATGGTCGAATGCGGCCACGACGTCGTTATCCTGCTCGACAGCATCACCCGCCTGGCGCGCGCCTTCAACACCGTGGCCCCTGCCTCAGGCAAGGTCCTCTCAGGCGGTGTGGATGCCAACGCCCTGCACAAACCCAAGCGCTTCTTCGGTGCCGCACGTAACATCGAAAACGGGGGAAGCCTCTCCATCATTGCCACTGCCCTGATCGACACCGGCTCAAAAATGGACGAGGTGATCTTCGAAGAATTCAAGGGCACAGGTAATATGGAGCTCCAGCTCGACCGCCGCCTGTCAAACAAGCGCATCTTCCCATCCATCGATATCGTGGCTTCCGGTACCCGCCGCGAAGACCTGCTCCTCGACAAGGACATCATGAACCGCATCTGGGTGTTGCGCAAATTTATCAACGACATGACCCCCATGGAAGCCATGGAGTTCCTGCTCGAACGGATAAAACATACCAGGGACAACGAAGAGTTCCTGATGTCAATGAACGGTTAGACACAACCCACCTCAACAAAAAAACCGCCTCTGGAATTTTCCGGGGGCGGTTTTTTTTGTTACCAAACAGGGACCAGGGTCTTATTTAATACGGAGTTTATACGGAGTTTATACGGTTTAAAACCGTATAAACTACGAACCTGGTACCTTCCTGGCAGGGTGGTGAGGGTTCAAAGAAAGGGAATGATCATTTCAGCTTTCGTTTCTTCAGGCGGAGGGAATTGCCCACCACCACAATATCGGACAAAGCCATTGCAGCCGCGGCTACGATTGGGGTAAGGAACCCTGCCATGGCCAGGGGGATGGCAGCCACGTTGTAAGCAAAGGCCCAGAACAGGTTTTCCTTGATGGTTTTAAGGGTAGTGCGTGAGCCGGTGAATGCCTTGGCCAGCAGATCGAGGTTTCCCTTGAGCAATACGACCTCGGCCGATTTCACGGCAACCTGGGTAGCATCGCTCATACTGATGCCAATATCAGCCCGTGCCAGGGCAGGGGCATCGTTGATGCCATCGCCCACCATCCCGACACGTGACTTTTTCGAGAGGGCAGTGATGACCTCCAGTTTCTGGTCGGGCAATTGTTCGGCATAGACCTCATCAATGCCAAGGGCAGCCGCCACTTCTTCACAGCGCTTGCGGCGGTCACCGCTGAGCAGAACCGGGTGGACGCCTTTTTCTTTCAGGGTGTGGATGGCTTCGGCGGCCCCGGGTTTGATGGTGTCTTCAATGTCGATCCAGGCGGCCAGTTTCCCGTTAACCAGGAGGTAAACGTTGTGGTCATCGTCATTGGTAAGGTCGGAGGCAATGGCATACGAGCCTGCCTGGTAAGTATAGCCGTCTTCACTTACGGCTTTGATGCCCAGGCCTTTCTCTTCGTTAACGGAGGCCAGGGAAATCTCGGTGCTTCCGGCGAAATGGGCCGCCAGTGCTTGGGCTATTGGATGGGCTGAATGTTTCTCGAGGCTGTAAACAATGCTGGCAGCCTGGGCATCAGAAAATCCAAAGGTTTTCATTTTCCTTACGGAGAATTTTCCTGTGGTAAGGGTGCCGGTCTTGTCGAAAACGAGGGTTTCGATGCCGGCAAATTTATCGATGGAGGTTCCGCCTTTGACCAGAATTCCGTTTTTAGCCAGGCGCCCCAGGCCTACCACCACAGCGGTGGGAATGGCCAGTCCGAGGGCGCAGGGGCAGGCGATAACCAACACGGCCACGCCCCGCATCAGGGCATCGCGGAAGGGGATGTCGCTAAACAGCAGCCATCCCCCCATGGTAATCAAGGCCAGCGCCACTACCGTGGGGACAAAAATGGCACTGATCCTGTCGGCCAGGTTCTGCAGCCGGGGCTTGTCCTGCTGGGCGCTGCGTACCATTTCAATGATCTGCGAAAGCACGGTATCTTTTCCTGTAGCGGTAGTACGGATCTTGAGGTTGCCCGAAACGAGGATGGTTCCCCCCACGACCTTATCACCCACCGATTTATCGACAGGCAAGCTTTCGCCCGAGATCATGCCTTCGTCAATGCTTCCGTGACCCCAATAAATTTCCCCGTCGACGGGTATCTTGTCGCCAGTATTGACCAGCACTTTCTGACCGGTTTCGACGAGTGAGGCATCCACTTCCTCGATCACCTCCCCTGCCCCGTTGCTGCTGATGGTGATTCGCCTGGCAGTGTTTTTCTGGAGGCGAACCAGGTCATCGACAGCGCTGGTGGTTTTTTTGACGGAGCGGTGTTCGAGCATATTGCCCAGCAACACGATGGTAATGATGGAGGCAGAGGTTTCGTAAAACATATAATCGTGGCCAAGGCCATTGATGGTACCGACCAGGCTGTAGACAAATGCGGCGGTGCTGCCCAGGAAGATCAGCACATCCATATTGGTCACCCCCGAGCGAAGGCTGTTGAAGGCGCTTCGGCCAAAATGCCAGAAGCCGACTGCAAATACGGGCAGGGTCAGGGCGAGCTGAAACAGGTCGTTGTGCAGCAAGGGCACGGGAACAAACATGGCCAGGATCAAGGGGACCGTAAACACCAGGCTGAACCAGAATTTCTTCTCAATAGATGAAAGGCCCTGCTTCTCTTCCCTTTCGTCTTCTTTGGGGAAGATCACTGAGTAACCCAGACCTTCAATGCGTTTTACGGCCAGGGCAAGGCGGCTTTCATCAGGGAGTTCAAAGCGAACGCTGTCGGTGGTGAAATCGGCCGATACATTCGAGAAGCCTTCCTTTTCCAGGGATTTTTTGATGCCAAGGGCGCAGTTGGTACAACTCATACCCTCAACTTTGAGTTCTATTTTTTTGAAAAGTTGATCTGACATAAGGTTGCAGAGTTATGCAGTTTTCTAAAAATAAAACAAGTCCGGAAGGCAATTGTTTTCCGGAGGGCGGGTAATGAAGCCCGGAAAATTAGCTGTAGACGGTGAGGGTGAGCCTGCGTTGACCGCCGTGGTTGCGGAATTCGGCAAGGCAGATACCCTGCCAGGTGCCAAGCTTCAGGCGTCCGCCGCTGATGGGTATTGTTAGCGAGACCCCAGTCAGTGCTGCCTTGACGTGGGCTGGCATATCGTCAAAGCCTTCGAGTGTATGGGTCAGGAAGGGAAGGCGCTCGGGCACGATGTGGTTGAATGTGGTCTCCAGGTCTTCCATTACCGAGGGGTCGGCGTTTTCGTTGATTGAAATTCCGGCAGAGGTATGATGAATGAAGAGGTTGAGCATGCCGGTCTCGGGCAGAGCCCCCAGGGCAGTTACAATCTGACGGGTGATAAGGTGGAAGCCCCTGGGATATTCGGGAAGCAGTATTTCGGTTTGCTTGATCATTTTTTCAGGATTTGGGGATCGGTTTACTCAAATTTCGGAATAATCAGGCACTAAACAAAGCCCGGATGGGCAAAAAAAAGGCACCTGAAGGAGGTGCCTTTTACAATATGAAAAAAAACAGGGTTAGCGAGTAGGAATCTTAAGGTCGAGGCCAATGGCAAACACCATATTGCTTCTATTGTAAGTTTCAACTGCGGGCATCTGAATAGGAGGAGTTGTTGGCAAATAATAATTAATATCACTTTTATGCTCTTCGTACATACTTAACATAAACCCAAAATTCACGTCAATCATGGGAGTAATAGAGTAAGCACCTCCAATTCCAAAGGTATTTGTCGATAAACTATGAGAAAGATCAGTATGATAATTCTCTTTTACACCTGTCTGAGTACGAAGGTAACCACCGCTAACAAGAAATTGGTCAGTAATTTTGTATTCAAGAGCCAAAGCATACTCAACAAAATTCTTGTCAATAATTTCGTCGTTAGGAAGGTGCTTTCCATAATCAGCGGATTTATCAAAATAGTAGTGAATACCACCAGCAACATTGAATCTATCACTCAATTCATAAGAAGCACCTACTGAAAGCATTGCTGGCATATCGCTGCGAACCTTTTCCCCATCAGGGAACTGAGGGACCAATAAATCTTTTGTGGTTTCGTTTTCTAATTCAAGTTTAGTAATGAATTCATATTTAATACCAATATTAAACCGCTCAGAAGGTCTGATATTCAAACCTAAAACAGGCGTAATTGCATTGCCCTTTTGTGTTGCCTCAACTTCACCGTCAGATGTTAAGGCAGCAAAAGTTGGTTGATTGACTGCTGTAAAAAAATCAGAAGCAGGCATCAAATTGCCGCTTGGGTTAATTAAGGGATGTTGAGGGTTTATTTGAATATTTCTAAGGTAACCATCATAAGAGTTGTTGGCAATTACATATCTTGCTCCAGCAAAAACACCAATAACATCCGAAACAGCATAAGAAACACCTCCCTGGAACCCAAAGAAAATGGAACTTCCTTTGAAAAAAACATCCATATCATACTCTGTTGTTGGAACTCCCATTTGACTAACCACAAATGGAAGACCGGAAAAAGGAGCTTCAAAAGAAGGGAGGCCATTTTCATACTCTGCACCACCGCCACCACCAACAGGATTAAACCCAAAGGAGAAAGCAAATCTATTCATTTTGTAGGCAGCATAAATTCCAGGAAATAAAGGTGCTGATACTGTGCCATTATAATCATTGTCATTAAATCCAAAGGGGCTAATTAATGTGCTATTAATTTCCCTTTTTTGGGAAATAACCTGATTATTCAATGAAAGATAAAATCCATCTTTCATTTGAGTTAACCCGGCTGGGTTAAAATAAATGGCGTCAATTCCCAAAGAAGCGCCTCGGGCAGGCATGCGAACGTAGGATGCACTCTGGTTGGTATTGGTCATAATACCACCGGCAAAAGCCGCGCTTGAAAAAAGCGCAACGGCCATCAACATTACAAAAATCTTTCTCATAGTTTTAATGTCTTTTGGTTTTTATTAAAACGGAGCGCTAAATTAGGACAATTTTGCGCATCAAACATCAGCACAAACGGAATTTTAAAACAAATGTTGAATCAGATTGGATTTAATTCTTAGTGAAAAGAAAGAATTTTTTTTATTTATTGACATATTTCATCTATCCGACATCGAATTAATTCATTTTGTTTGAATATTATTAAAATTGTAAAAAATGAAGAAAATTCTTGTAATACGAAGTCTTTCGTATTAAATTTGTATACGAAACTTATCGTACTATGAATTCAGAGAAAAAATATCACCCTACCGAGAGCGAACTGGAGATCCTGCAGGTGTTGTGGGAAAAAGGAGAAGCGACCGTGCGAGAGGTGCACGAGGTGCTTGAGCAAACCCGCGACATTGGCTATACCACCACGCTGAAGACCATGCAGATAATGAATGACAAGGGTTTACTGGAACGCAACACCAGCAGTAGAACCCATATTTACAGACCCTTGATCACCCGCAAGAACACGCAGAAACAGTTTTTGAATAAAATGATCGATGGTCTTTTTCGGGGGTCTGCAAGCCGCATGGTGATCGGGGCATTGGATGAAAGCAATTTATCGGAGGCAGAATTGCGGGAGATACAAGACTATTTGAAACAATTTGAAAACGGTGAACAATGAGGCTGGTTGAAAACCTATCCCATCCGCTGATCAATGCCCTGGGGTGGACATTGCTTCACGCCCTCTGGCAGATCTTGCTCGTTGCCCTTTTGTGGCGCAGCATACTATTTATTTCGCGCAAAGCCTCTGCCAGCATTCGGTATAACATTACCCTGATCGCCCTGCTAAGCATCCCGGTGATTTGTGGTTTCACCTTTTACCGTCAATACCAGATTTACCAGGCGGCTTCACCCATCGTTTCCATTGAATTTGCAGACGGCGTATATTCTGCCAACAGCCCAAACAGCAATTCTTTTTCCCTTGTCCAGAAGAATTATCCGGGTTTTTTGGCCGGACTGGAGAACCTCACTCCTTACCTGGTATGGATTTATCTTGCAGGCCTGTTGGTTCTTTCCATTTATACCATGGCCAGTTATGCGCGAATCCACCAGTTAAAAAACCGTTACATCAGCCCCATCCCATTGCTGTGGCAACAAAAAGCACAGTCGTTCAAAACGCAGATGGGTTTAAAGCGTGGGGTAAGAATTTTCCAGAGCAGTAAGGTCACCGTTCCGGTGATGGTGGGTTTTTTTAAACCGGTCATTCTGCTTCCACTGGCCATGCTCAGCTCGCTCAGCACCGAACAGGTTGAGAGTATCCTGCTTCACGAGATGTATCACCTTCGGCGCAACGACCATTACGTAAACGTATTGCAAAATATCCTGGAGATCCTGTTCTTTTTTCACCCTGCCACCTGGTGGGTCAGCCGACATCTCAGGGAAGAGCGGGAGAATTGTGTGGACGAATGGGTTGTGAAATTCACTTCAACCCCATTGGTGTATGCCCAGGCCCTTATCACTCTTGAAGAAAACCGCAGCGCCACCCTTCAACCCGTGCTTGCTGCCACCCAATCCAAATCCCTTTTATTAACAAGAATCAAAAACATAATGGCCATGAAAACAAAGAAATTCAATCCCGGACAGAAACTGGCAGCCCTGCTTGTAATTATCACGGCAGCCATTTCGGTAGCCTGGATCAACCCTACCCTGTCCATCAACCACGGGCAGCCAGGCATCGATTACAAACCTGAGGCCTATCCCCTTTCCTATTACAATGCGAATCGCAGCGAGCCCGAATTGGTCATGGAGAACCAGCCTCCCCAGAGTCCAGTGACAATACCAGAGGCGGAGGATACCCTAACTCAAAAAGAACCCGAAAAAATCATCCTCAAAGACGGGAAGGCCATTGCCTGGAGTGAGCTTTCTGAAGAAGACCGTGAGAAAATCAGGGATGCCATGCGCGAGGCCAGGATAGCGATGGAAGAAGCCTCGCTGGAGATACAGGCAACCTTCAACTCGGAAGCATTCAGGGAGCAAATGCGACAGGCCCGCCTGGATATCCTGAAGAGCCAGGAGGAGGTACAGCGAGCCCTTCAGGAGGCGCATGCCGAGACCAATGACTATTTCCAATCCGAGGAATTCAGGCAGGAAATGGAAAAAGCCCAACAGGAAATGAAGAAAGCTATAGAAGAGGCGGGCAGGGAAATGGAGTATTTCCGCACAGAGGAATTCCAACAGGACATGGAGAAAGCACGTGAGGCTTTCAGGAAAGCAATGGAAGAAGCCAGCCGTGAGATGGAACACTTCAAATCTGAAGAATTTAAACTGGAAATAGAAAAGGCGCGCGAAGAGATGAAGAAAGCCCTCGAGGAAATGCGCCGCGAGTTCAGGGAATCAGGCAATGAGTCAGAAAGAATAAGGGTGATGATGGATTCCATGGAATTGGAAGGATTCAGCCGGATCATGGAGATGACCCTCCTGGCATTGGAAGAGAACCTTCAGTATATCGGGCCATTGGTTCAGGAATCAGTGGAAGCTTTTGATGTTGAAGAGATTCTCAACAGCATGCTTAATACCCTTGAAGAACCTCTGCCGGAAGAGCCCAGATAGTGATCTAAACTTATTGGAAAAGCTGGGGAAAAAAAAGAGCCGTTAACAAATCGTGACGGCTCTTTTTTTTAAGATATTTATTAGCTCCCGAGGGTAGCTACCATAACGGCTTTAATGGTATGCAGGCGGTTTTCGGCCTGATCGAACACCACGGAATGTTCTGACTCGAAGACTTCTTCGACCACTTCCATTCCATCGAGGCCGAACTTCTGAAAGATCTGTTCGCCAATGGTGGTTTCACGGTTATGGAAAGCAGGCAGACAGTGGAGGAACTTCACTTTGGGATTTCCGGTTTTCCTGATCACGTCCATATTTACCTGGTAGGGCTTCAGCATTTTGATTCGCTCTTCCCAGACGTGATCGGGCTCGCCCATTGACACCCAGACGTCGGTATAGAGGAAGTCGCAATCTTTGACGGCATTTGCCACATCATCGGTGATTGTGATCTTCGCGCCGGTTTCTTTGGCGATTTCACGGCACTGAGCCACCAGCTCCTCAGCAGGCTGAACATCCTTGGGGGCTGCTGCGCGGAAGTCCATACCCATTTTGGCAGCGCCAACCATCAGGGAGTTTCCCATATTGTTGCGGGCATCGCCCAGGTAGCAGAACTTGATTTGGTGCAGGGGCTTGTCGCTGTGCTCCATCATGGTGAGGAAGTCGGCAAGGATCTGGGTGGGATGGAACTCATTGGTAAGGCCATTCCAAACAGGTACGCCGGAATAGGCTGCCAGTTCTTCCACGGTGGTCTGGGCGAATCCCCGATATTCAATACCATCATACATGCGTCCAAGCACGCGGGCTGTATCCTTCATCGATTCTTTTTTGCCGATCTGGCTTCCGCTGGGTCCGAGGTAAGTCACTCGAGCGCCCTGATCGTAAGCGGCAGTTTCAAAAGCACAGCGGGTACGGGTGCTGTCCTTTTCAAAAATCAGGGCAATGTTCTTCCCTGCAAGCCGCTGCTGCTCATATCCGCCATATTTTGCTTTTTTCAAATCGAGTGAGAGGTCGAGCAAAAATTTGATCTCCTTGGGGGTAAAATCGAGCAATTTCAGAAAACTCCTGTTTCTAAGATTGTAAGCCATGATAATTCTCCTTTTAATGGTTATTGGGTTAAAAAAATTTTTTCTTCAGTTTTCCCAAGGCAGGAAGGCCTTTGTTTTCCTTTCTCATGAACCTTTCAGGCATTGCCCCTTAAAGTCAGCGGTCTTAAGCCTTCCATACTTCGGGTTTGTTTTGCAAAAGTTATGCTTAGCCAAAAATAACGGTTCCCGCTTCCGGATTCTCGAGCTGGGCAGCCTCGGTAATGATGGCTTCCTTTCCTCCATTTTCGACAAACTCAATGCAAGCCCTGACCTTCGGAGCCATACTGCCTTCAGTGAACTGCCCGTCAGCGAGGTGCTTTTTTATTTCAGGGATGGAAACACGTTCCAGCTTCTGCTCACCCAACCTGTGGAAGTTAATGAAGACATTGGGTACATCGGTCAGGATGCGGAACTCATCAGCCTTGATTTTGTTGGCCAGCAGAGATGAAGCCAGATCCTTATCAATCACGGCATCAATGCCGATCATCTTGCCTTTCTTGTCAAAATAAGCGGGGATGCCGCCACCACCCACGGTGATGACTATGGTGCCAGTGCGTGCCAACTTTTCGACGGCTTCCCAATTGGGGATGGCAATGGGCCTTGGCGATGCCACGACCCTTCTCCAGCCCCGCTTGCGGGGATCTTCGTGAAACACCCATTCAGGTTGCCCTTTTTTCAGGTCTTCCATTTCTTCCATAGTATAGAAAGGGCCAACGGGTTTGGTAGGATTCTGGAATGCGGGGTCGTTCCTGTCGACCATCACTTGGGTCACCAATGTGACGATGTTGCGTTCGATGCCTTGCTCTGCCAGCACATTGCGCAATTGCTGCTCAATCATAAATCCGATGGAGCCCTGCGTTTCGGCCACACAAAAATCAATGGGCTGTTTGGGGAGGCCATAAATCCGGTGGCCGGCCTCGTGCTGGAGCAACACATTGCCGACCTGGGGGCCGTTGCCGTGCCCGATCACAAGGTCATAACCCGTTTTGATCAGTCCCACCAGGTTCTGGCAGGTCTCATATACGTTTTGCTCCTGCTCGTCAATGGTGCCAATCTGGTCGCCACGCAGCAGGGCGTTTCCTCCGAAAGCGATTACCGATAATTTTTTCATTATTGTATATTTATTTTGTAAAAATCATTTCTTAAACGAATGGACCGATATCCTTTCCCGGGCTTCGGGTTTGGGGTAGAAATAAAAAAGCCAGATTAAAACCTGCATTCACCCCATCCCAATTGTTTTTTGCAAATTATAGAAGGATTGCCAAACCCACCGGACCCTTAATCGGGAATGCCGGCAATCGCCTCAAAAAAAATCAGGGAAGGGTAAACAGTGTTTTTCATCCAGCCTAAATCACTTTATATTAAGCGTTTATAAAAAGTTATGCAAAGCTATGAAATTTCACTGAATTCCCTTAAACAATCAATGCAAAAAAAGAACATAAAAAAAGGCAATCCAACCTTAGAGTTCTCCTTGATGGATTTTGCTTGAACGCGAATATTTTGTTCCATAATTAAAATAAATAAAAAAAAGACCTTAAAAAAGAATTAAAGCATTAGATTCAAAATGCATTTGCCCATCGCATGGCTGGGTAAAAAACAATCCCTAAATTTAACCATTCAAACAAGACATTATAATTTCTGCTAATGACAAATCAAATCCTGGTATTTGCAAGCCTTGGAATAGCCCTCTTGCTTTTTGGTTGGGGCAAAATTCGCCATGATTTTGTTGCCCTCATAACATTATTCCTGCTAATCATTGCTGGGATTACCGATCCAACAGAAGCCTTCAGTGGTTTTGGGCATCCCGCTGTTATTACCGTTGCAGCGGTACTTATCATTGGGAAAGCATTGGAATATTCGGGGCTGATAGATCTTCTGGGAAAATGGGTCATGAAGATCGGGTCCAGTCTTTTGTTGCAGATTTTTTTATTGTCCCTGCTGGTGGCCGTTGCTTCAGCATTCATGAATAATGTGGGCGCCTTGGCCATTATGATGCCCATCGCCATTCATCTTGCCAGGAAAGGAGGCAATCCGCCTTCTTACATTCTTATGCCAATTGCCTTTGCCTCGCTTCTTGGAGGCATGACAACCCTGATAGGGACACCTCCTAACATTATCATTGCTTCCTTCAGAGCTGAAAATTACGGAGAGCCTTTTGGCATGTTCAGTTTTACACCTGTTGGCTTGGTCATTATGATTGCTGGCATCGCCTTTATTACTCTCATTGGCTGGCGATTGCTACCAAGAAGAGCTGCAAAAAAATCGGAAAAAGAATTGTTTGACTTGGATGATTACATTTCCGAAGTAGAAGTGCCCAATGATTCTGACTTAGCTGGTAAGGCCATCTCAGAGCTTTATGCCAAAACAAATGCGGACATTCAACTTCTTGGTTTGGTCCGCGATAAGAAACGCATACACGCACCAAGCGATGAAGCTTTAATTTTAGGAAAAGATATCCTTATTCTTGAATCAGATGCCAACGAACTGGAAAGCTTTTTAAAAGACACTAAATTAAAAATTGTTGGTGACAAAAAATTCAGAAAAGACGCCGAGGGGTCGGATAAAATTGCCTTTGCGGAAGCTGTTGTGATGGCTGACTCAACCCTTATTGGGCGCACGGCAGCCGATTTACACATGCGAAGCAGATATGGCATAAACCTGCTTGCCGTTGCCCGCAGAGAGAAAAACATCCGTAAGCGTATTGACCATGTGATTTTCCGCAGCGGTGATGTACTTTTGCTTCAGGGTCGCGAACATTTATTGAACAACACAATTACTTCAATCGGCTGCCTGCCATTGGCGCAAAGGGGGCTGCGGTTGGGCTACAAAACCAGAATTCCCCTTGCTCTTGGGATTTTCTTCACTTCCATTGGGCTTATCATTGCAGGATTGCTTCCGGTTCAGGTTGCCTTTACCATGGCAGCATTAGCAATGGTCCTAAGTGGGGTGTTGCCTGTTAAGGAAGTTTACCGCAGCGTTGATTGGCCGGTGATTGTATTGCTTGGGGCCATGCTTCCTGTGGGAGCAGCCCTGGAGGCTACCGGAGGTGCGGCCCTGATTGCATCGCTGATCCTGGATTTAGGTGGCAGCATTCCAAACTGGGCCATTCTGACCCTAATTCTGGTCATCACCATGTTTCTTTCCGACATCATTAACAATGCTGCCACTGTGGTCCTGATGGCCCCTATTGCCATTGGAGTAGCCGATGGGATCGGCGTCTCCATTGATCCATTCCTTATGGCGGTCGCAGTGGGGGGATCCTGCGCATTCCTAACCCCAATTGGGCACCAGTCGAACACCCTGGTCATGGGCCCGGGCGGATATAAGTTTACCGATTATTGGCGCATGGGGTTGCCGCTCGAAGTCATAATAGTGGCCCTGGGCATCCCTGCCATTATATATTTCTGGCCGTTGTAGAAAGGTAAAAGGATTAGGGATCAGGGCTTAGTGATTATTCTGCATACAAACTCAATTCAACCCTCCTGTTTTTTTGCATTCCTTCCGGGGTTTCGTTGGTATCAGCAGGCATAGTGCTGCCAAAGCCTTTAATATGAAGTCGCTCTTCTTCAATACCTCTTCCAACTATGTATTCTGCTACACTCCCTGCCCTTCGCGTTGATAAATCCAGGTTAAGTTCTGGGGTTCCGGCGTTGTCGGTATGGCCGATGATTTGAAGTTTTCTATGACTGTTTTCTTTTAGAAAACGAACCAGCCTATCGAGCATTTGAAATGCTTCGAAGTTAAGATCGGCAGAGTTGGTTTCGAACAAGATTGGCCCGAAACTAAATTCAGATATTTCATTCACTTTCTTTTCACCTTCAAGGTCAATTTGCGACTCCACCCCAGCCGGGGAAACTGGCTGTTCAGTTGTGTCCTCACAATCAGCTGCTAACAGATTGGATTCTTCAGGATGCGCTGCCAGAATAATATCCGGATAAAACAACTTATCCACATCCTGGTCGGCTATGTCATCAGGTACAAGCACAAAACTGTCTATATAGCAACTAGCAACAGTATTATTATATGGAGGACTTGGTTCATAATTATGAAAACCAACTGTTAAGTAGCGAAAAAAATCTGCAGCTCTGAATACCAAATCTACCTTGTACCACTCCCCAATAACATCATTTTCAAAATCGCTGACTATTAAAAGGTTCTTTTCGGGAAAAACATTTGTTTCATCAGGCTCATTTTGCCAAAAACCTACTGCAAACTGGAATTCCTGAGCAAAAACCTGGGGCTTCCAAATCCAAAAACTAAGTTTATATTGCCTGCCTTTTTGCAAGCTGGTATTAAGCCGGTTTAGTAGCACGGGATGTGCTGTTCTCACTACACATTGACCTTGGTGCCATGGAAAACCTTTTACCTGGGCAAAGTGGTTGCCACAAATGGTTTCGAAATGGCGGTGATAGCTTATGGAACCTTCCAGAGGATGATGTGGTTTTTTGGCAGGCCCATTGATAATTTTGGGTGAAAAGTTACCTATACTTTGCCATCCTTGAATTTCTGTAAAATTGCCAATATAATTGCAATTATGTTTGGGAACAATACAAGGTTTCCCTGACCAACGATTAAATATTACCTTGCTGAAAATGGAATCTTCTAATATGCCATTCCTGAAAACAAAAAAACTTTCAGTAATCACAGTTGCATGGCAATCAGGCACTTCGTTATAATAAGTGTCGGTAACTTTGTCGAGCCTGACAGTATCTTTACCCTCTAACCTAAGTTCGTCCAACTGCACAATCCTTTCATGCTCAAAGTCGCTTGCCCATGTTGAAATAAGACGAAAATCGGTATAAATAATGTGCTCCTTTATGTCTCCAACTTGCTCAAAACTCCCGTTGGGTATCAGGTTTTGGTGACGGGGGTAAAGGCAGTCAACCCGCTCAAGTTTACCGTTACTGAAGTGTTCCGTAAGAAAAAGTTCGCCTTGGGTGTTGAAAAGCATTCTTTGGCCAACGGCAACCGAATCAACCACCACAAATCTTTCTTTTTTTATGCGCGAAGTAACCACTTCAGAGAGCACATTGTTTTCGAATATGGAATCTAAAACCAGCAGGTCTTCTTTTATAATCCCAGGCCTAAAGGTTTCTTTCCTCTCCAAAACAGTTCGTCCGACTTCACGCGAAGAATGCTTGTTCCATTGGTTTGATGCCCCGACCCCAATAAATGGAAAAAGTGCGAGAAGAGTAATGAGAAATGGCCAAAGTTTCATGTAGCTGATTTTATTTTTTCAGTCAAGTAAATGTGGTTCGAAGGTATAGTTAATAATGACCATAGGTTGCCCAGGGCGCGGTGCCATGCGCGGCCAAAACCCATACGCACCTTGAGCTGTGGCTGCGAAATATGGGGGTCTTATCGCCTTGAAACTTTTGTAAGTATTATCGTCTAAATTAAGAAAAACAGTGTATGGAAGGTAGTTAACCAGGAAACCAAAGGAAACCACGTTACCATGCATGGTCAAGCCTTTTAAGAAATCCACTTTGTCGTTTTTCCCCTGCCTTAAGGTTGGGTTGTTGTTAAATTCCATAATTTCATCGGCGGTGTGGAGAATAACTCCGGTCATTGAAAAAAGATGTTCTATACCACTATTTGTTATCATGAAAACATCGTTCGAATAGTCATTATTATAAAGCACAACATTTCCGCTTGGCCAAAGGTGCCTTTGGCGCCAGAATGGGTAAGAATCATCGTCAACACCTTTCTCGGTTTCCATCGAATCAATTATCTCATTTCTTTCAAGACAATAAACAACCAGCCTGTATTTATAAGAGAAATCTTCATAAACATTTTGAAAAGCCACTTTATTTTCGCCAAGGTATTCGCAATACATTGGTGTGAAAGGAAGATCATACTCGGCTATAAACAAATCCTTGTCGTAAATTAAAACCCTGCCAAGTTGGGTTACAAGATGAAGCTGGCCGTCCATTAAAAAGAAATCAAAAATATTTAGATATTCTCCAGGGCCTCTGCCCTCCCGGGCAATTTGGTAAGCCAATTGACCTGCTTCATCAAAAACGAAAATGGCCTTTTGCCTCTTATCTAAAATATAAAAATTCCCATGGTGCTCCTTTACAATATCGAAAGAAGGAATTAACTGACTTCCGGGGTTTAGAACAATGGTGTCAGAGTTTGCAAAGAAAGGTTGATCGCCGGCGGTCTGGACCACATCATCAAGATCAAGCACAAAGGGTTTCTCACTCCGGTTTTGGAAAAATGAGCAGGAAATGGTTGAACCTAGAAAAAATGCGATCAAGATTAGTTTAAAAAAATGCACCTTTTTCAAATTAAAGATTTTTCACAGTTTTAAAAAAACAGCACAAAAGTGATAAAATTGGCCGCTTTGTGCCGTTTAATGGTTTTATTAATCGCACACTCTCATAGATTCATACCAATATAAATGGTCCTCTAATACCATACCGGTTGAAGGGCAATAAACCAAATAACCGCCTGCGGTATAAGAAACTAAAAAACCATTTTCATCAAGGTCTTGTTCATGCCCTATTACTTGAACATTCATGGTGCCACCTGGACAATCTGCAAAAAGTGGAGCCCCACCAACTATAAAAAACGAGAAAAGGGCTAAAGTAATCACTGTTGTGATTCTGAGTAAATGCTTTTTCATCTCTATTAATTTAAAAAGTTACAACTTCTTTATTGGAAATAACTGGATCCGTTATTAATGTGCCTGGGGCTTCCTTATTTGAGCGGATTAGCCAGCATGACCGAGTTTTGGTTGGCACGGTGTCCCTTCAGGGTTTCAAAAACCTTTTTAATGCCCTATACCGGGGGACACAAAACGCCAGCATAAGGTTACCAATGCCAAATTAGTCTTGACCAGCTTCCAAATCACATGTGTTTTTTTCTTACACCAACCAACCAAAATAATTCGATTGACAGGGCTGCAATAATGCAAAATCTTGATTATTGGTCTATTATAGGGATGGAGTAAATGCCAAAACCTTACAGGGTACCCTTTAAATTCTATTTCCAGCGCAATTTGCATTGGCAATGGTTTTATATCAAATTACCGGTTGCTAAAATATGTATTGATTTTAAACCCAGCAAGTTTTTTATTAAATAACCTGCATTTTTTAATCCTAAAAACCAATTTTTTATATTAAACTTCAATCTCCC
>LSQX01039500.1_pt1 | contig 20794 bp, 16 predicted proteins | sample 654561 | NCBI WGS metagenome assembly LSQX01 (sample SAMN04489861, study PRJNA283612) | anaerobic digester metagenome | isolation source: 4 biogas reactors fed with cattle manure at either 37C or 55C with and... | place: Denmark: Kongens Lyngby | collected 2014 | reverse complement strand
AACAAAGATTCGTTTAAATCTAACCCTTTAATGCTACCTGGGGCGTGTGACCTTTAATGTGTAAACTTTATAGTTGAACCTTTAATATTTAGGTTTTAAAATCTAACCTTTCTTCTATCCAAATATTGGATGTGTTCAATGAATTGATTAAACTAATTTTTTGGAAACAAAATCCTGATTCATGGAAAATGTAGTATATTCAAAGAAAGAGCTATTTCTAAACATTAAAAATGGTGGAGGTTGAATCCATGAAACTGTATAGTGGAGTGACTTATTGGGACAAAAAGCAATCAAGCTATGAAAGCCATCTCTCTTTAGCGGACAATATAAAAACAAAAATCTTAATTGTCGGTGGTGGTATGTCTGGAAATCTAGCAGCCTACATCCTATCAAAACGTGGCCATCAAGTGGTTGTGGTCGATAAAGATAAGCTTGGCAGCGGGAGTAGTACGGCAAATACTGGAATGCTGCAATATTCAAGTGATATGATGCTGACAGAATTCATTCAGTCCATCGGTGAAAAAAAGGCGGTTCTCTTCTATCAAATGTGTCTAGAAGCTATGAAAGACTTAACCAGTCTAAATTATGATTTGGATTATGATGGGGACTATATTCTAAGGGATAGTATATATTATGCCTCTCAAAAGGATGATGTTAACAATCTAATCCATGAATACGAGTCTCTAAAAAAGCATGGTTTTCCTGTCGAATTTTTAGAGCAAGAACAGTTAGAAAAGGAATACGACATCAACAAGGGTGCAGCTTTAAAAACTTGGTTTGATGCAGAGGTTAACCCTTATAAATTCATTCAAGCCATTGTTCAAAAAAATAAATCGAGAGGAGTTACCTATTTCGAAAACACTAATATTCTCCTCGATGAAATTAAAAGTGGGTCAGCCATTACCAGTCAAGGCCATACAATTATCTTTGACCAGATTATCCTGGCAACGGGCTACGCAAAGATTTACGAGTGTATTAAAGATAAAGCCCAAATCGAAAGAACCTATGCCTTCTCCGCTACCACCTCCTCAAATCAACCATGGAAAGATGATGTGATGATTTGGGAAACCAGAAGACCTTACCTTTATTTTAGAACTGCTAAGGATCACCGTATTATAGCCGGTGGCGAAGATGAATACATCTCCAACGTGGAGGAAGACCAAGACGTAATTTTTGAAAAAACAGAGAAAATTAGAAAACAAATTGAACAAGTTTTTCCCCACTTAAAATTAAACATCACCCATCGCTGGAATGCCTTGTTTGGAACATCAAAGGATGGTCTCCCTTTTATCGGTAAAGATCCAAAGCTTAAGAACAGATATTACTTGCTGGGCTATGAAGGCAATGGAACCTGTTATTCCATGGCAGGAGCTAATATTTTAGCAGATTTAATCGAAGGTAAAACCAATCCCTACAGCGATGTGGTTGCAATTAACCGCTAAAATTTAAGAATGAAAAGCTGAGGAGCTCCCATCAGGCGTGCTCCTCAGCTTTTCATTTGATTTTTTTTATTAAACTTCTTATTTTACTAATCTTAATCTTTTACAAAGCTTCTATTTTAATTTTACTTTCTAATAAAAGCATGAAAATCAGACAGGTTAAATCGCTTCAACTTCACCAAGAAAACGGTAAATTGAAAGACAGTTTAAAACTTCTGCTTTCACCTGAGCATCTTTTAAATCCAAACCAAACAGTTCATTGATTCGAGCAATCCGATAAATACAAGTATTCTTATGAATAAAAAGCTGTGCCGAAGCCTGGCTTATGCTTCCATTACACAGAATATATATTTCCATTGTTTTAAGAAAGTCTGATTCATTTTCTTTATCATAGGTTATAACTTGCTCTAAGATAAAATCAGCATATTCTTTTAGTGTTTCCCGTGGGAGACTTAAAAATAAACGAGGGAACCCTAACTCTTCAAAATCAACCACCCTGTTTTCATGGGTGCATAAATCAATTGCATTCATTGAGTTTTGATAGCTTGTTCGAATTTCATTTAAAGAATCTGTAATATTTCCCATGGCCATATAAAGCATCTGGGGGAATCGTTCATTTAGCAAAGAGAAGGATGACGTTAGGAGGCCTTTCGCCTTTTTAATACCCTCTTTAGGGGTATAGGCTAGTAGGACCAAATATGAGGATAAGTTTAACATCAAAAAGTCAACGGTTACATCTTCTAGGTAGCGTTCTAGTGCAGTTTGAACTTCGTTAAGTTTAGCGGGATCATCACTATGAATGGTGGTAATAAAAAATAGGTGTTCCCTGTGAAAGCCATAATGCAGGGAAAAATCATCCATATCTTTTTGCTCTAGTTGATCTGAGAATAATACATTATGGAAAAAGTGGTCCACATAATTTACTTTTTCTTTCTTTTTCATAATAAATCCACTAATTTCTCTCGTTACGTCAACTAATTTCAGGTGATAATCCATATCAAAGAGGGGGAGTTTTTCACTGTTAGCAAAATCAATATGCTTATCTTGGATTAAACTCTGATTTTCTTCATTTTTCAGTACTACAACACCCGATACTTTGTGAAGAACAGCATCTTTTAATATCTTCGTTAAGTCTAGTTGATTCACCACAAAAACTAATTCACCACCACGCACCCAATCACCTAAAGCAGGCGTAGTCAAAACATAAGTCCATGAAACAAGTCGATTTAAGCCCGATGCCCCACCGACTAGATGGATATTTTAAAAGTTGATATTTTCATCAGATCATAACATTTAACAACCATAAATATACCCTCCCAATAGCTTATTCTACTATTGGGAGGGTATAATAGCAATTTTAAAAAATCTTGCAGACAGCCAATTAATTAAGTTGCAGCTCACTCATTAAGTTGCAGCTCAAATATTTATTTCACATGGAGTAGGTTCTTTTCAGCCGGCTATTTAATCCCCATAGCTGTCCAGATTGTATTCCTTTTGTTCTTAATATTTGATGCCCAAATCAAGAGCAACATCAAAAGCTGTTGGCTTTTGCTTAAATAAGTACTCACCTTTTCTTATCGAAGCTAAGACCTTTGCTCGTGTTCTAATGACGTCAAAGGGACTAACTCCATCAATCACTATAAAGTTTGCATCCTTACCCACGTCAAGTCCATAGGTATCTTGGATATTTAAGCAACGTGCGCCATTACTGGTAATTAAATCTAAATTGGTCTCAATATCCTCAGGTGACATAATTTGAGCCAAGTGAATTCCATTATCCAGGATATTCATCATGTTTCCATTCCCCATTGGGTACCAAGGATCATTAATTGAATCCTGAGCAAAGGCAACGTTGATGCCATTTTCAATAAACTCTTTCACTCTAGTTAACCCACGCCTTTTTGGGTAAGTGTCCTGTCGTCCTTGGAGATAAGCATTTTCTGTGGGACAAGCGATAAAGTTCATCTGACTTTTCTTGAATAAATCCATCATCCGGAAAGCATAGGAGTTATCAGCTGAGCCAAAAGAACAGGTATGGCTTGCTGTGGTCTTGGTTCCATAGTCTTCCATCAGCACTAGTGCGTTTAACAGTTCCACAAACCGTGAATGCGGATCATCTGTCTCGTCACAGTGTACATCAATTAGCTTTTCATACTTTAAAGCAAGATTTACAATGTCATGGATCGACTGTTCACCGAACTCTCGAGCTGGCTCATAGTGAGGAATCCCTCCCACCACATCGGCACCCATCTTAAGAGCTTCTTCCACTAAGTCTCGTCCACCTTTATAGGTATACATTCCCTGCTGGGGGAAGGCAACGATTTGAATGTCAACAATGTGTTTCAATTCATCTTTCAGTTCCAGCATAGCTTTCAGTGCTGTGAAATTTGGATCCGTTACATCAATGTGGGTACGAATGTACTGAACACCTTGGCTCACTTCATCTTGAATTCCCTTTAAAGCAAGATGTTTCACGCTCTCAACGGTCAACGTTTCTTTAAACTTTGGCCAAAGCTCGATGGCTTCAAATAGAGTTCCTGAGCCTGCCCCCTCTTGTCCTAATTCTGACAGTGTGTAAACATAATCTAAGTGTAAATGTGGATCAACATATGGTGCTGTCACCATTTTCCCATCTAAATCGATGACTTCATCTGCCGCACCTAAATCCCTGCCAATTGCTTTGATGATGCCATTTTCAACTAATATCTCGTTTGCATCTTTATAACCATAAATAACTGCGTTTGTAAATTTTTTCATATACTAACTCCTTTTCATACTGCTTTTCCACCCTTGTCTATTAACTAAAGTATACCCAATATATAGATTATAATCATTAGCTCTGTCAACGAAAAAAGCGAGTTCTTTTGGGTCTAAAAGTCCAAGAAGATGGGGGAAAGTTTGTAGTATTGTCCATGGCAGCTCTATATTATGTAAAGTATAATGGGATATAGTATCAACCGTCTTATATTAACGGTTAAAATACTGGTAGGAGGAGGAAGTATGGAGAAAACGAACAACAAATTTCCATGGATTTATTTATTAATTTTATCCAGCGTTACATTTATGGGGATTTTATCAGAGTTAATGCCTTCTGGCATATTACCTGAAATGAGTAGTGGACTACAAGTATCTTATTCAGCGATTGGATTTTTAGTTTCTGTCTACGCTGTGGCATCAGCCATTGGTACCATCCCACTGATTACACTAACCATGGCCATTGATCGAAAGAAATTGCTAATGGTTTTACTTATCATTTTTGGTATTTCTAATTTAGTTATTGCATTTTCAAGTTCATATTCAGTTATTGTTGCAGCCAGACTATTAGGGGGAATTTCAGCTGGTGTCTTATGGCCCCTTGTTTCCGCTTATGCCATCCGTTTAGTACCTGCAAATTTATCAGGCCGAGCCATTGCAGTTGCCATGTCTGGTGTAACTTTAGGAATTGGTATTGGTTTACCTGTCATGACCACCATTGGAACAAAATTTGGCTGGAGAATTGAGTTTGGTCTTTTAAGCATCGTCATTTTTGTCATTGCTCTTTTGGCACAAACAATTTTACCATCTGTAAAGGGTGAAAAGAGAACCAAAGCAAATTCACCGTTTACAATCATTAAAAACAAATCCGTAGTTATTGTCTTAATTGTAACCTTCCTTACCATTATGGCTCACTATGCTTTGTATACTTATGTTTCACCCTTGGTGGATAACCTAAAGTTTAGTGGTGGAATTAATATCGCTTTATTGATTTTTGGTGTGGGTACCATTATCTCTGTTTTACTAGCTGCAAAAGTTGTGGATAATCACTTAGGTGCTTTAACCGTATTTATGTTGAGCTTAGGGTTTATTACCATGATCATGTTTATTAGCTTTAAAGGTATGAGTATTGTTGCTCACTTAGCCTTTTTATTGTGGGGTATTTCTTTCGGAGCTCTGGTCACAATCTTCCAAACCGCAATCACTAGGCAGGTTAGTAAGGGCAAAGATGTTGCCACTTCTCTTCAATCGAGTACCTTTAACTTTGGAATTGTCTTTGGAAGCTTGTTCGGTGGTTTAGTTTTAGAACGCTTCTCAGTGTTTCATATCCTTTATATCACCCTAGGTCTTCTCATCATTCCAATTCTTTTAAGCATCTTTGCGAAAAAGACATTTTATGAAACAGCCCTTTAAATTAGAAGGTTGTACTCCCTAAATTAATTGAAAAAGCCAGCCACAATCAGCATTCAAGCTGAGCGTGACTGGCTTCTTTTTATTTCTATAAAGCATTTTATTGGTTTTTTTGGACTTGTTAAAGTTTATACATAAAAAGTAACATCCATCCAGTAATTTGATTTACATAAAATCCTTAATCATATACAATATTAAAAAAGGAATAGGTAGGAAATAGCAATTAGATAAGATGAAACATAAATATAAAAGAGGGAACCTTAATCATGAAGAAAAAGTCATTTACTAATGATTATTTCAAAGAATGAAATTCCTAAAGCATTTCGATTTTTCATGTTTTTTTCAAAAATGGGGCTCTACAATATTTGGTGCTGGTGAATAATCACCAGCACCTTTTTTGTACAAAAATAGTCTTTCAATATATTTTCTAACTGTGGAAGTACTAATAAGCAAGGAAGTAACTAAAGAGCTGCCTTGTAAATCTTTAGCACATCGTCTGCCTCTAAAGGACTAAACCGTCCAAGGGTTCCGCGCACTGTGGCTTGTTTTGCCATGGTTTCTAATTTTTCTTCGCCAATTCCTACTTCTGTTAAAGTGGATGGCAGGTCTAAAGAATTAAAAAACTCTCTTGTCTTTTGAATGGCACCACGGGCGATTTCGTAGGGTTCTAGATCAGAGTCAAGCCCCCAAACGTTCACACCGTAGTCAACAAACTTATTAAGCGTCTCATCATTTAGTGCATAATCCATCCAATATGGGAATAAGATAGCAAGACCTACGCCATGAGTAATATCATAGAACGCACTAAGCTCATGCTCCATTTCATGGGCACTCCATTCTGTTTCTTTTCCATAGCTTAAAAGATTATTAATGGCTAGGCTTGAAGCCCACATTAAGTTAGCTCTGGCTTCATAATTCTCTGGCTCATCCATGGCTTTTCTTCCATAGTTGATGCAGGTTTTAAGAATCGCTTCCGCCATTCGATCTTGCAGGTAAGCTTCTTTGGTATTACTAAAATATGCTTCAAAAACATGACTCATAATGTCTGCTGTGCCTGCCGCTGTTTGATGCTTTGGTACGGAGAAGGTATAGGTTGGATCTAAAATTGAGAACTTAGGGATAATGTTAGGGTGACCCGTTCCTAGTTTTTGATTGGTTTCTAGGTTTGTGATAACAGCCCCTGCATCCATCTCCGAACCGGTTGCCGCTAAGGTTAAAACGGTTGCTATCGGCAGGGCTTTATTAATCTTGCTTGAATCTAAAACAAGATCCCAAGCATCACCCTCATAGTAATAGCCCGCTGCTATTATTTTAGAGCAGTCAATGGCACTACCACCACCCACTGCTAAAACAAGCTCAATATGATTAGCTCGACAAATTTCAATTCCTTTTCTGACACTGGTTATTCTAGGATTTGGTTCAACACCTGGCAGCTCCCAAAAACTAATCTTGTTTTCCTTGAACATAGACGTGACTTTATCATAGATTTTGTTTTTCTTGATACTGCCCCCACCATAAACTAGAAGTACCTTATCACCATAGGCTTTGATTTGATCTGCTAAAATGTTGATTTGGTCTCGACCAAAAAATATTTCTGTTGGTATTGAGTAATTAAAATTTTTCATCATTCTCTCCTTTTAAATCGTCTGTATACTGGCTAGCGACTGATTACACCTGTATGTTTTTAAAGAGTCTATCCCGTAGCTTATTGTCACCACCGAGATTCGTGCTAAGTTTTTTCTATGATTGACGTTGTGACTGTCGTTGTGATTTTCGCTATTATTTTTACTATACCATAAGCTAAATGGCAGTCAGCCACTAAATAAATTTGTTTAAAATCTTCATGCTTTGTTTCACCTTTATCTCATGAACTATTAATCTTCAGCTTAGCAGTTTAAAATTGATTATTCCTCATCTAACAGAATCATCGATTTAATGATCACTTTTACCTCAATTTGTGGTCATAACTTGAGAAGACTATATACCACTGTAAAATCAGAAAAGGACTGATTGAAGCTTCAATCAGTCCTTTTTTTGCCTTTACTTTTAATTTTAACTATCCTGAAACTCTACATTACATCAAGGGAGCAAATAACCTTAAGGCTTTGCCAGCTAGTGTCATCAACAAATTATAATTTTTAATATCCTGCTCCGTTACCCTTTGGGATTTTTTAAAGGTTTCCTCAAAATCTTTCTTGATTTCAGTGATTGCTGTCACTTCTTCCATAAATAAAGCACATTCAAAATGGTGATAAAGGCTCCTATAATCAAGGTTAATTGTTCCGACAACAGCCCTAATATCATCACTTAGGAATGCCTTAGCATGCATAAACCCAGCTGTATATTCGTAGATTTTAACACCCGCTTTCATTAGCTCATGATAATGGCTACGCGATTGAGCAAAAACAAACTTTTTGTCAGGAATGTGGGGCATAATAATCCTCACATCGATCCCTCGTTTGGCCGCAAACTGCAAACTAGTTACCATTTCACCATCTAATATTAAGTAGGGTGTCATAATATAAACATAGTTTTCAGCTCGATTGATGATGTCCATATAGATCATTTGACCCACTTTATCATCCACTAAAGGTGAATCACCAAAAGGAATCACATAACCTTTCCCTTTTTCTTTTAACGGCGCAGATTTGTATTCTTCGGTGAGATAGCTTCGATCCTTTTCACTGGTATTCCACATTTGCAAAAACATAAGGGTAAAGCTTTCTACTGATTTCCCTTCTACCATAATTGCTGTGTCTTTCCAATGCCCATAAATTTCTTTTCTGTTGATATACTCATCGGCTAAGTTCAATCCACCAGTAAAAGCCACTCGACCATCAACCACCAAGATTTTGCGGTGATCCCTATAGTTATAATGAGTTGAGAGAAAAGGTCGGATAGGCGCAAACACCTTGCTTTTAATACCTAGTTTTTCCAGCTTTTTCGTGTAGTTGTAAGGTAATAAGGCAAATTCGCACGTTCCATCATACATGAAGCGAACCTCTACCCCTGCCTTAGCTTTATCGGATAAAATCTTTAGGATTTGTCCCCACATATAACCTTCTTCCACGATAAAATATTCCATAAATATGAACTTTTCTGCTTTTTCCAGCTGAAATAGCATTTCTTTAAAAGCATCTTCACCTATGGGAAAGTATTTAGTGGAACAGTTTTCATATACCGGAAAACCAACCGCCTGTTCCGTGTAATGAGCTAGATTGAATAGCCCTTTTTTATCTTGTTCTAAACGTACCATCAAATCCTCTTGATCTGATAAGTCGGCTTCTGTTTCTTTAATAATTCGTTTCAATCGTTGTTTAAGAGTTCGATGGCCAATGTCTGTTTGTATGAAAACATAAAGTAATCCACCGAAACCTGGAACTAGAACGATTAAAGTCACCCAGGATAATTGCACGCTGACATTATGCTCTGAATTGATCACATAAATTACCATTAAGACTGTAAACGCTAATATAGTACCCACTGCATAGGGCATTAGGCTCTCTAAAAAACTAAACACTGTAAATAGAGCCACAACTTGCACTAGTAAAAGGCCTATCACAATTCCTGTTCTGCCAAATAATATTCTAAACATCCCTTTTTTACTATTCTTTAACAACAAAATTTCATCTGGTCTTTTTATGCTCATCTTTTATCCTTTTTGCTACTTATTCTTTGTTTTAATGATTTTTTATTTTTTTGAGACGAATTTATCATTTTTTTTACATTTTGAGGTGGATTGGATGGTCCCTTTCTTGCATTCACATCTTTTCCCTTATACTTTTGAAATTCTTAAGATCTAAAATGTCCATTCTTCATCTCATATGTAAAACTGAGATCAGTAAATATACAAACAGTTTACAATAACTAAACGGAAAACTTTTCAATTGATAATTTTTTAAGTTTATCCACTTGCTCTTGAGTTCCTAAGACTACCATAATATCCCCCTCTTGCAACAACATATCTGACTTCGGATTAAAAATCCAATTATCTTCTACTTTAGTTCTAATTGCAAGAACAATTAGTCCAGTTTTTTGTGGGATTTGGGCTTCCCTCAAGCTTTTATCTTTAATGAAGGATTTCTTCTCCACAGTAACACTTTCCAAGTCTAACACCACGTCACCAGCGTGGGTCATCACATCCAAAAAGGAGATGACAGCCGGCCGTAGGATCAATGCTGCCATTCGATTCCCACCAATTTCATTGGGTGAGATTGTGTTGTTAGCCCCAGCTCGCATAAGTTTTTTATCAGCATGCTCCTCAATAGCTCTCGAGACAATATATAAATCACTATTTTTCGATCTTGCCGTTAAAACTGTATACACATTATCAGCGTCATTTGGCAGCGTCGATATGAGACCTTTCGCATAAGTAATTCCTGCTCTTTCAAGAACATGTTCATCTGTAGAATCTCCTTGAATTACCATTAGATTATCTTCCACTAACGCTTTAATTTTTTCTTCATCTTTTTCAACAACGATAAATTATACCTTTGACTTTTTAAATTGTCTGATTGCATTTAAGCCGGTTTCTCCAGCTCCACAAATAATATAATGATTCCTTAATTTAAATATATCTTTATTCATCCGCTTCATCCTCCAAGCCAGTCTTAGGTCTCCTTCTAATAACGAACTCACAATACTGGAAAATAAATAACCCACAGTACCTAAGCTTACAAAAATAAGAAATATCGAGAACATTTTTGCTTCATTGTCCATTTGGGCAACTTCAGCGTATCCAACTGTGGAAACCGTGATGACCGTCATGTAAAGAGCGTCTAAAAAACCAATTTCCAATAAGATTTTATAACCAAAGGTGCCTAATAATAGCAAAAATAATACCAAAGAGGCAATAAATCTAAGCTTTTTCTTACCTTCAAAAATCTCACCCACTTCCTTTTGTTCAATTATACTTCAAAGGACTCATAAATATGACCTTCCACTCAATCTTTCTGAAAATGCCTATTAGCCAATTACAAATCATAAGTTTAAATCCTTCGCTAAATTCCCCGCCGTCCGGCTCAGCTTAAGAGTTTTCTTTTTATATTTACTGAGCAGAGCTAATCTAACCCCCTGTTTTACAAAAATTAAAAGTTAAGTCCAAGTTTCTTCCAAATCTTTTTTAAACCTCTTCTAAATTAACTTAAAATTTCTTTCAAGCCTCTTTCAAACCTTTTTAGACCTTTTCAAACCTCTTCAAACCTCTTCAAAGATCTTTCAAACCACTACCTAAAACTTTCATACTAATCTAATAATAAAATAACATTCTTCATCTTCAGTCTTTGGTATTTTCTTTTCTAAACCCGTAAAATTAAGTAAGACGTTCGGTACATTTGCCGGATTTCATCCACATTCAAAAGGAGTGAATTTCATGCACGGTAAAATTGAACCCTATTTAAATTTTCCAGGAAATGCTCGCGAAGCTTTTAACTTTTATGCCCGAGTCTTTGATTTAGACCCGCCAAATTTTATGGCCTATTCTGATATGCCACCTCAAGACCAAGAAGAGATGAAAGATATGATAGATAAGGACTACCTAATCCATGGTTCCATTAACTTGAATGGGACGTTAATAATGGGTTCTGACGCTAGTGATATGATGTTTGAGGAAGGAAAGTTTATTGTCGGTAATAATATTTACTTGAGCTGGTCTTCAGAAGATGTTGAAGATGTCCAAAAAGTGTGGGATCAATTTATTCTCGCCGGCAGTAATGTGGTCATGCCCTTAGGCGAAACATTCTGGGCACCTCTTTATGGGATTTTAAAAGATCCATATGGCATTCAATGGATGATCCAAAACTGGGTCCAAGATGAGTCCATTTAATACCACTTTAAATCCCATTTCATTTATCACCAATATCCTTAATCAAAACCCTTTGCGGACTCAATACGCTCTAACACCTGCTTTGTCTTTTACCCTCGAGATATGATAAAATTCTGATGAATTTAAGCTTAAAAACCCTGGACTTAAATGGCTTTAAAGGGCTTAAAAAGCCACCGCTTCTCACCTGATAAGTGATTTGGCGGTGGCCTTTGCATTTTTAAAACTACATGGCAACAAGTTAGCGATTCAACAAATCCTTCTTTTCCAAGTATTCTTCTTCATCAATTTCACCATTGACAAATCGCTCGTTGAGTCGCTCTAATGCTCTATTGTTTTCAGGCTTATCCTTTTTTTGACTATTTCGCCAAATCATATAAACCGAAAAGATTATTAAAATAACTATTATAAGAGGGATTATCCACATAAGTGGTCTATTCGTTCCCATGTGGTTGAATCGATCAAAAAATCCATTCGGCCCCATGTTGTTAAATCGATCAAACATAATATTTACTCCTTTCATTATTTCACTAAGAATTGTCCCATCATTCCTGCGTCTTCATGCTCTAAAATATGACAATGATACATAAACAACCCTTTCTTTCTGAATCGAACTAGAATCCTTACTTCTTCACCTTGTTCTAAAAGGACTGTATCTTTCCAGCCTCTTTCATTTGGAGGTGGGGTCCTTCCATTTCTTTCAACAATCCTAAATTGCACCCCGTGAATATGGAATGGGTGAGGGCTTGAGTTCATCATGCCCATGCCTCCCATACCGGAAGATTCATTTTGAATGATCCACTCTTCTAAATCCAACAAGTTCAACTCTTCATCAATGCGATTCATGTTCATTTGCTTGCCATTAATTGAAACCATAGGCCCCATTCCACTCATCACAAATTTTCTAGTAGCCACGATGTCATCCCGGTTATAGTCAACTAATTTGACTAGGTTTTTCGGAATTTTTGCTGACTGATTGGTTTGTTCTGTAATTTTAATTTTCATTAAATTCGATTTGAAATCTCGCAAGTTTAATTCATTGCCCACCTGATAAGATGTCAAATCGATTAAAATTTCTGCCCGTTCACCAGACGCCAGTCTTAAACTAGACATTTCAATACTGGTCTCTAAAAAACCACCATCAGAAGCTATTTGGTAAAAGGGTACCCTGTTAGAAAAATTAAACAGATAGGATCTTGCATTGGATCCATTTAAAAGTCGTAATCTGATCACTTCGTTTTTAACTTCCAATACGGGATTTATGGTTCCATTTATTATAATTTGGTCGCCCATAAATCCATTCATTTGATCACTCATGCTTAATTGGTAGGGTATTTCTCCTTGAGTTGTAAACCGCTTGTCTTGAACAACCAATGGTATATCATTGACACCATAATCTTTGGGAATATCTAGATTGTTAGATTGTTCATCGTCAATATAGAATAACCCAGCTAAGCCTTTATATACTTGCTCACCAGTTTTATGCAGTAAATGAGGGTGATACCAAAGGGTAGCTGCTGGTTGGTCGATGGTGAAGTGAGGTTTCCAACTAGTGCCCACTTCTATTACTTGATGTGGGCCCCCATCATTGTCGCCATCCACTTCCAAGCCATGCCAATGTACAGTAGTCGGTTCATTTAGTTCGTTAAACACATTAATTTTAACTTCATAACCGCGTTCTACTCGGATGACCGGACCAAGATAGTTTCCATTGTAACCTAGGGTATCCACTTCAAACCCCTGGAAAAAAGTCGTTTTCCCATGCTTTGCATATAGATCAAATTCAGCTTTTCCTGGTTCTGGATTTTTATCCTCCAGCAGTGGTGGAATCTGTAATTTATCTGTTTGATTATTTGTAGAGATCACAGGTGGCTGTTGTGTGCCTTCTTGACCAAATGGAAAGAAACTTTCCCCTTCGCCAAGAAAGTAACCAGCATATAAAATTAAAGCAATAAATGAGAGGGTTAGAACTAGATACCATTTAAAATTTTTGTTCATTCGGTCACCTCGATTACTTTGCCTGGTTTCTCCAGTTTTAAAAGTTTTGCATTGATTGCAACAATCACAGTACTTAGTGACATTAATACCGCTCCAACTGCGGGAGAAATAATAATTCCAACGCCTGATAGGACGCCAGCTGCTAGTGGAATTGCAACTACATTATAGCCTGTTGCCCAAATTAGGTTTTGCACCATTTTTCGATAAGTGGCTCGACCAAAATCAATCAGTGAGACCACATCTTGAGGATTGGAGTTTACCAAAATAATATCGGCTGTTTCAGCTGCTACCTCGGTGCCTGAACCAATGGCAATTCCAACGTCAGCTTGAGCCAGAGCTGGTGCATCATTCACGCCATCTCCTGTCATAGCTACAAATCTGCCCTCAGCTTGTAGTTCTTTAATTTTCTCCTGCTTTTCTTCTGGTAATACTTCAGCAAAATAGCCGTCTAAGCCCAGCTCTTCCGATACTAATTTAGCTGTATTTTCATTATCCCCTGTTAACATCCAAGTTTTAATGCCTTCTTCTTTAAGTCTTTTAATCGCCTCATAGGATTCTGCTCGGATTTTATCAGACAAACCAATGGCTGCAATGAGCTCATGTTCAATCAATAAGAATACGTCAGTTGACACACCATGTTCCGGCAAGTCGGTTGGCACTTTAATGTTGTTTTCTTTTAAATAGCCTGGGCTTACCACCATAACCGGTTTGCCCTCAAGGGTAGCTTCTACCCCTTTACCTTTAATGGCCTGAAAATCATTCATTTTGCGCAGGGATAATCCAAGGTCTTTTTGTTTTTTCATTATACCTGTGGCGATGGGATGTTCTGAGTTTTGCTCTAGACTGGCTGCAATTTCAAGAACTTCATTCTCAGTGTAGGTGTTATTAAAAACTTCGATGAAATTCACAGCAAACTCACCATGAGTGAGGGTTCCTGTTTTATCGAAAACTACCGTATCAATCTTTCGGGAGTTTTCAAATTGTGTACGATTACGTATGAGCAAGCCGTTTTTAGCCGATTGCGCCGTTGAACTGGCAACGACTAAGGGGGCCGCTAATCCCAGTGCGTGGGGACAAGTTATTACCATAACTGTAGCCATTCTAGCAATCGCATAGGCAAAATCCCTTGTTAACAGATACCAGACAATTAGGGTGATGAACCCAACGATCAGAGCGATAATCGTTAACCAAAATGCCGCCTTATCCACTAAGGCTTGGGTTTTAGATTTCGACGCCTGGGCTTTTTGAACCATGTCAATTACTTTTGAAAGGTAAGAATTATCGCCAATATCTTTCAAAACCACTTCTAAGGAACCATCTCCATTAATTGACCCGCCAATTACTTTTGAGTCTTTTTGTTTTTCAACTGGTTTTGATTCACCTGTTAACATGGATTCATTGATATGACTGGAACCTTTCACAATAATCCCATCCGCTGGGAACTTTTCACCTGGTTTAACCAGTATCTTATCTTCAGATTTTAGGTTGCTAACATCTGTTTCTATCACTTGGCCATCTTTTATTAAATGAGCTGTATTCGGCATCAGTTCCGCCAGTTTATTCAAGGCATCCGATGCACTTAAGACCGATCTCATTTCAATCCAATGACCTAACAACATAATGTCGATTAAGGTTGCTAATTCCCAAAAGAAATCATTGCCTTCTAGGCCGAAAATGGTTGCAGTACTATATAGGTAAGCAACTGAAATTGCCATAGCAATCAAGGTCATCATGCCAGGGGTTTTTTCTTTTAATTCATCTACTAACCCCTTTAAAAATGGCCAGCCACCATAAAAGTAAATAAAGGTCGATAAAGCTAAAAGCACATAGTTACTTCCAGGAAAACTAATCTCTAAGTTAAACCACTCTTGAATCATCGGTGATAGCAAAAGGATTGGAACGGTCACAATCAGGGAAATCCATAGCCTCTTTTTAAAATCTTTTATCATCATCTCATGATGACTTTGGTGGTCGTGATGATGACCGCCATCGTGACTGTGATTGTGGTCTTGACCTTTATGGTGACTATGGTTGAGCTCTTGTTTAGGCTGATCCTGGTCTGAATCTGAATGGCTATGATCTAAGTGATTCTTATGACCACCTGAAGCGTGATCGTCTCCCATCTTATGATGATGATCTAATTCAAATTTCTCCTTAGTATACTCTGAATCAGGAATCGGATGATTCTTTGGTTTATTTTCGCCATTCTTTTGTCGAGTGATATCGTGATTATTATGGTTTGTTTTTTTCATGAGAACCTCCTTGTTCGATTTACTCAAAACCAGATAGAAATTAGTACTGCTGAGTTTACTTTCTCTCTTGGCTGTCATGGTTAATTAAAGTCGCTACTAATGTTTTCCAGTGACTCCAAGGCTTTAAAACAATGAAGTATTGGATCAAGTTGTAGACTCAATTTATCCAACTAACGTAATCTATACAGCACATTTAACTTATACAGCAAATTTAATTTCTTATAGGAATTATAGCCTTTTATTATGTCCTGCCAATGAATTTCAGATACCTAATCTTTAAAGCTTCTTTGCCACTTCTATCCAGATAATTGTTTAAAAGCAAATACCACCAGCTTGGCATTCCATTTTTTCCTTAATTCGTCTTTTCCTGTCACACCCAAATAATAAAGCCTTGTTTCTCCAAAAGGAACATCCTAAGAGAAACAGGGCTTTAACGTTTTTCTATTAGGTTTTAAGAAGTTCCTTTGTCGCTTAAAGCTAACGTCCCTTCTTACGCATCACTCTTTGAACTACTAGCTCTCCTTCTCAATCTAGTTGCACGTTTCTGAATCGATCTGAATCGATCTGTATCGGTTTGAATCGGTCTGCTTCTTTCTGCTATTTTTCTAATCCCTTTCTGATTTTGGGCATTAAGAAAAGATAGACTACAACACTTAGGGCAAGCACAATACCTGAATACGTCAAGATTTGACCCCAGCTTCCACTTTGATCTAATATGGCATCATTGGCTTTATAAGCCCAATAGAAAGGGTTCCAATAAAAGAACTTCTGCCATTTATCAGCTAGCAGTTCAATGGCTAAAACCCCTGCAATCAAAGGTAAAAACAAGAGTTTAATGCTTCCCGCGGCACCAATGATATCTTTATTGGTTAACCCTTGGATAAACCCAACCAATATGCTTAGTATGCTGGTCATCAGAATGACTAAAATTAGTTGCAAAAGATTTACACGAGCAAAACCAGTAATCAAAGTTAAGGCCAAGGATCCAAATACAGCTAGCAACACCCCTATTACTGATTTTCCCAGCAAGAAAGTTAGTCTAGAGGTCGGTGTTAGGTTTATAGCACTTAGTGTGTTATCAACCTTTTCTTCCACAATATTTAAAGCAATCAGCATGCCGCCAAGAATTGAAATAAATAGGATAGCGACATTTACCAGTGTCTTTTTAAGCGGTGGCACTACCCTGCCAAATTCAATTAATTCACTGTTTGTGTCTTCTACATTTATCCCAAGTTCAAAGAAACTAGTTAATAGCTTAGCAAACTCCACCACCTCTTCAGGCTCATTGCCTTGAGCTAAAAGTATATAACTATTGTTTTCCGGAATAATCCCAACGATGGTGTCTCTCTCTTCCACCCGCGCTGTAATTGCCGCTTCATCCTGGAAGAGTTCCACCTTGGCAAACTGCTCTAGGTAGTCAACTTGAGATGGATCGTCTCCGTCTATTAGGGCCAAATTTACCGTTGTATCATTTATTCCTGGTGCAAACAAGTTGATTAAAACCGCAAATAATATCGGGATTACCAATATATATAGGGATATAAAATCCTTGGTATTTACCTTTAAGTCTCTTTTAAAGATTGTCCAAATTCGTCTCAACATAATAATTCCCCCCTACCCTAACAAAGTCTTTTTGTAGCGATGGTTTGAAAGGCCAAACAAAACAAATCCAGCTAATAAGAATCCACCAGATATTGTTGATACATATATCCAGTCTGAACTTCCTAGTAGCACCGATTTAAACCCTTCTAGCATGGGGTAACTGGGAATCATTTTAACCCAGGCTGGATTCCAGCTTGGAATAAAATAAGCTATATTAGGAACAATCATTAACATCATAAATAAATATATGGCGCCAAAAGCTTGCATGATATTGCTGTAGAAACTGGCAATTAATAGCCCCAGTGATGAGGCAAAGAAAGCCGTTGTAACGAGTAAAACCAAAAGCAATAAATAATTCGGCTGTGTTCTCATAATTGGGATTATAACGATCAGACTCGATACAATCGATGTAGCCATAATGACGCCAACCTTACTCAGCAAGTATTGCCAAACCGGTGATGGTGTAAGGGCATAGGCCTTGATAACACCTTCTTGACGATCCAGAAAGATATAGGCTGCAATCAAGAAGAGTCCCATTAGGGCACCGTTAAAGACTAGTACAGAAGGCAGCATGTTCTCTTTGTCCGATAGCATGTTAAAATCACTAGACAAGGTTCTTACTTCTTGCTGGTTCATGGTTTCCTCGATGGTTTCTGTGGACTCCACATGCAAAATCTTTAAGAGATCTTTATATTTATTTGATTCATAGCCCTGCAAATAATACTCATATTTAAAACTAGCATCACCCTCGAGTTTAATCACAGCTGCAACTTTTCGTTCTTTATCAGCCATATAAACTACATCTTCTCGACTATTTAGAATATAAATATCCTTATTTTCGATTGAAAATAACTGGGCATCTTTTTCGACTTGATCCATTTCTATTCGTACGTCTTTAACCACTACATTATCTGTGCTATCTTTGATGGCATCTAAATAAGCTTCACTAGCTTGAGCTGGCATATCCAAATATAAGTATTCAGATGTTTTGCTGCTAAAGTTATCTGGAACTGCAAAGATAAAGATTCCGAGGATTAATGCCGCCATAAGAAATTCAATGTAAAAATAAAATCCCCTTGATGCGATCTTTAACTCCTTTACAAAACTTGAAAAGAGTTTCATCTTAAACCAGCCCCCTTCCAGTGACCTTGATAAAGATTTCTTCGAGGGTGGCTTCCTTGGTGTGCATGGTTTGGATTGGATTATTTTCGATAATCTGCTGCAGCATTTTTTTATCCTCAGACTGAATGGTTGAAAATGTTTCTTTCATTAATTGGTCCTCTTTAATATATTCAACTTCCACCAGATGGTCTCCATATTGAAGCTTTAAGTTTTTAGGTGAATCAATTAATTTAATTTCTCCATCCACTATAAAAGCTACCCGGTCACACAGCTCGTCTGCAATAAACATATTGTGAGTCGTCAAAAAGATGGTGACACCTTCCTCATTTTTTCGACGAATAATGTCCTTAATATCTGCGGCAATGGATGGATCCAAACCAGTAGTTGGTTCATCTAAAAACCACAGCTCTGGATTATTAATCATGGAACGGGCAAAGGTTAGTCGATGTTTCATTCCTTTGGAAAATTCTCCAGCTTTCACATCTGCTTTTGAGCCTAAACCCGCCATGTTTAAAAGTTTCATTGATTCGACTGTAGGAACATCAAACAGTTTGCCATAAAACTCTAAATTTTCTTTGGCTGTTAGTTTACTGTAAACATTAGACTGTTCAAAGCTCATACCTATTTTATTAAACATATCTTTAGAAAGTTTTTTTACATCAAACCCTGCTACTGAAACTTCCCCTTCTTGCAGCTGCAATAATCCGGTTAAAATATTTTGCGTGGTCGACTTCCCAGCACCAGAAGGTCCTAAAAAGCCAAATATTTCACCTTTTTTCACTTCAAAGCTAACGTCCTTTACTTGATAGTTTCCATCCTTGTTGTAAGAATGAAACAAATTCTTAACACTAATCATACAAATACTCCTCTAACTTTAGTTTGCTGTATTTTCTTTCTTAAGAATTCTTCACTTTAATCTTAAGCCTTGCTTATTTTTCTTTCTCTTAATGAGTCTTTGTTATTTGTAGAAGCATTTCTTTAACATATCAATATAGCTATAAATTTCTTTTTCGATCTGTTTATAATCAAATTCTATCGACTCCGTCTTCACCCTGCCCCGAAAGTCATCTCCATACTTCTCAATAGTCCAACGAACAATATCAATGGCTTTTTTTTGATCAATATTATCTTTAAATAGCGTAAAGTCAATGTTATGCGTATAAATCTTACTGTAAAGCTCTAATGGAAACCCTGGCTCAATCTGCATTATTTCATCTGCTGTTTTATCTTGAAACACAACGAAAGAAAAGTCAGTCAGATAAGGATACTCTTCCAGTAGTTTAAATTTAATCAAGGAGATTTCTTTCAATCTTAAAAATATATCTTGCTGATTCCAATCCATTTTATTAACGATTTCATCTGTTACAACTTTAATCGAGAAAAACTCTAAAAATTTATAAAGTCTCTCTTTTGTTCCAAAGTAATGGAATAAAAGCCCTTTTGAAATACCCGCTTCTTTTGCAATGACGTTGGTTGAAGCATTTTGAAAGGAGTTTTTACTGAATTCCTTCATAGCACTATTAATAATATTATTTCTTTTTTCTCTTTCAATACTAGTTAATAAGCTCTCTATCGATCTCACCCTACCTTTTTTTACGGTTGACCACTCCGGTCAACCTCATTATAAACCTCATTGACTAGTGTGGTCAATGAAGTTTTGATATTTTTATTCTGTGACGATTCCTTAAAAAACTTAAAAAACTTCAATAAGTTCAATGATTATTTATGTTCTAAATTACTTCTAAAATATAAAAGGATGACCTTAACTGTAGTCAAGGTCATCCTTTTACATTTTATTCGTTTGCTTTGTTATATGCCTCATGAAAGCAAGCTAAGTCACTTCTGGGTTTTCATAATAGATCCCCTCACAAACTTTAATTCATATCATCATCGATCTTCATGCTTTTGAACAGGAGTCGATGATATAAACCCTAGCATCTTTTTACAGGGTTATTCCTTTTCGAGTTTTCCTTAATTCTAAACTTGATCCAATTTACTACGTCACTCATCACTTCATCTTTACCATATTCATTAAATATTTCATGGAAAAAATTCCCATAAAGTTTTACTTGTTTATCCTGTGCAGGAATTTCTTTGAAAAACTCTAATGAATCTTTATATGAAACGAGAGTATCTTCAGCTCCATGAAGAATCAGCACAGAATCAATGAAGCGCTCAGTATTTTCTTTTAGCCAGGTTACACCCTGACCAATCTCCCGAATTAAACCCGCAGAGAATGTTTTACTGTTTAATGGGTCATTGGCATAATCAATGCGTACTGCTTCCACGGAACAAACACCCTCTGTTAATTCGTTAGGCAATTGGAAATGGTCATCTAATTCAGCTGGGATACTGCTAGTCATTCCACTATTATCTCTAGTTAATCCACCCGAAAT
>LSQX01315403.1_pt1 | contig 20797 bp, 12 predicted proteins | sample 654561 | NCBI WGS metagenome assembly LSQX01 (sample SAMN04489861, study PRJNA283612) | anaerobic digester metagenome | isolation source: 4 biogas reactors fed with cattle manure at either 37C or 55C with and... | place: Denmark: Kongens Lyngby | collected 2014 | reverse complement strand
CCGCTTTAGCGGAGACGGAGAGGTTGTTGTTGGAAAGTTTATGACGATAAAATCACCATCCTTGGTTGCCTTGCGCTTCCTTTTTGCTGCTCATTGCATCTTCAATTTAGATTATAAAACCGCCCAAAATGATTGACCATTTTAAGCTGACGCACTTGTCATAAAAGTCGGGCTTCCATTTAGCGTTTTTGTTAATTTGGCGTTCCCGCGTCCTGACATTGTCCTCGGCGTCTATTAACCTATATCCGCAGACGGGACACCGGACGGCTCTCCTCATCGCAATACGCAGTTCCTTTGTATAGTTGCAGTTCTTGCATATGATTACAGGATAAACTCCGAACCCGGCTACAACCTCAAAATAACCGCCACCGCATTCCGGACAGCATAGCAAGTCACGGTTTTTCATAATCTCACCTCTCGCTATCCTGTCCTCCGATTTTTACAGAGAACAAGTTGCTTTCGATGTTGAATACATCGTCCATAGGGATTTTAAAGCCGTTTTTCATTAAAATGACTCTCTCAATATCATCGACTTTTTTGATTATTCCGGTTATGGTGAGATAAGAACCTCCGTCCTTTTTTTCATCGGCTTTAAAATATGTAACAGTGACTTCAGGCTGTTCCTTTAGACGCCCCGCGAGTGTTTGTATTTTTACATTTAAGGATGCCAGCACCTCTTCGTCAAGCTTGATTTTTTTGCCGGTCAAGCGTCCTGTTTCTTTGATGGCACAGTCGTAGCCGGTGAGCGCTGCAAAAGGGGAAAACTGCGCGGCGCGATCCGACATGGGCATCTGCTCTCTGGCGGGTGAAACATGATGAGGAAGATTTATAATGTCGCTATATTTAAAGTTTTTATCTCGCTTCATAATTATGCCTTGTGCCCTCCGATTTGCGTATTGCGATCCTTTGCCGTTGCCCCTTCTTCCAGGTTCATGCCCTTGAGAATCGCGTTCTTTCCAAACTTCTCTTTGATGTTCAGCACAGCTTGCTGCATTTTCTTTTCGCGCTCAAGCTCTGCCTGCTCCCGTTCACGTTTCGTCTGCATCGCAGCATAATCTGTGAAGAGGTCAAGTTGTTCATAGCCTGCGTCCTTTTGTGGGGCGGAGGCTTCGTTCATTACATGATTTGCGGTTATGTTCAGCCTCCGAATGAGAAGATTTTTATCGACTATGCGGTCAAACAGCTCTGACACCGCGCTCAATATCTTCATCGTAGACGACGTGTGACCGTCAAGGTTTATCGTTCCGTGAGAGTGCTTTGGTATTTGCCGTCCGTAGTTGTCTTTGACGATATCACCTTGATACTTTTTCCTGCGTTCCGGGTCAGTGAGGTTTTCGATGTCGTAGCCAATGGTTATTACAATCTGATCGGCAGCAACCCCCTTACTCACTAAGTCCAGCACGAGCATATCGGCCATCTCGCGGAGCACGAGCTTTGCCTTATCCGCTTCATATGGGCAATGCAGGACTTGTCCCGAGCATAAGCTTTTGTTGCTCGGCCTGTATTTCTTAACCGCTTCAATTGTACAGGGCTCCCACCCCCACGCATGGTCAATGAGCAGCTCGGCATTCTTGCCAAACAGCTTATACAGCAAGTCCTCATTTTTGACAGAGCATCTTGCTACATCACCCATTGTAAACATCCCGTTTTCTTCGAGTTTCTTTGAATAGCCCCTGCCAATCCGCCAAAAGTCCGTGAGCGGTTTATGCGTCCACATCTCCTGACGATATTTCATCTCATCCAGTTGTGCGATACGCACTCCGTTTTTATCCGCCGGACTGCATTTTGCCACAATATCCATTGCAGCCTTGCATAGATAAAGGTTGGTGCCGATACCGGCAGTGGCAGTAATCCCTGTTGTTTCAAGCACATCCAGAATTATCTTCATGGCAAGGTCGTGAGGCGTTAGCTTGTAGATGTCCAAATATTCAGTAAAATCCATGAACACCTCGTCGATGGAATAAACAATGATGTCCTCCGGAGCGATATATTTCATATATACGCTGTAAATTCGCGTGCTGTACTCAACATAACGTGCCATCCTCGGAGGCGCAATAATGAAGTCAATCGCCAGCTCCGGCGCGGCTTGCAGCTCTGAATAGAGATAGGACGAGCCGGTCAGCTTTCGTCCCGGAGCCTTGCATCTTCGCCTTCCGTTTTCCTCATTGACACGCCGTTTAACTTCATACAGCCTTCCGCGCCCGGAGATGCCGTATGTCTTAAGTGAAGGCGTGACAGCAAGGCAGACTGTCTTATCTGTCCGGCTTTCGTCCGCAACGACAAGGTTTGTGTTCATCGGGTCTAAACCACGCTCCCGGCACTCAACCGAAGCATAGAACGACTTTAAATCAATGGCGATATATGTTTTCTTTTTCATGCTTCGGCCGCTTCCTTTCAGAATTATTCATACAGCGGTTATTAGCCCCGGTTGATTACCACGAAATCAAACGCGCATCACAACGCCTAGAACAAACGTTCTGCACGGCTTTATTATATATAATGTTTTTTGAATTGTCAAGAAGCTGAACGCAAATAATCGTGAGAGCGGCAAACACAGCCCGCGGTGTTGCCTTAGAATTGCAAAACTAATCACCAACTGAGCTTGCCTTTTGAGCCTGTCCGTCTGCTGCAAAACTATAATCCCAAGCATTCCTCCGATTAATATAACCGGAAAAGTTAATCAAAAATTAAGGAAAAATTACACGGTTCTTAATTGATTAATAAGAATTTATATGATATAGTTTTGATGTAGTCATCGACTGCAATTAATTGTAAAGGAGAAAAAATATGCTTGCCGGATTTCTTCTGATTTTTATGTCTCTGATTGTCAACATTCTAGACCCCTTTCATATCTTTATTTCATATATATGATATGAAAAAGGAGGGGCAGCAATGCAACTCAACCTCAAATGAAAAAACAGGGATAAGAGCAAAAGCCGCGCTTATCCCTGTTTTTTCTGCTTTGAGCAGCAATAAAAACCGACAGAAGCGTAAATACTCTGCCGGTTTTTAATCTTAATATTTTGTTTTGGAAACCCTTTTTGTTGAATTTCGCTTTTGACTTGTCGATCATCAAGTGGGGGGAGGCGGCTATTAGCTTTTAATTCACTGCAACCACTTTATTAAAACCTTTTTTGCTACAGTTTTGCGCTTTTATTAAACACTTTTCAACTTTGTATTGAATAAATCAAGAAAATAGTATATTACAATTATGTGAGATATTTGTTGGCGTCCACATACAACTGTTTATTAAGCGAAGTAAAGGAGATTAACAATGCACCAAAAAATCAAGGGAATTCGGACAAATCTCGGTCTTTCCGAAAAACAGGTTTCAGAAATTATCAATATTAGTTACTATAAATATAAGCGATTTGAAAACAACACCATTCCTGTTGAAATTGAAACTATCATTCTATTATCTCTCATGTATAACGTCCCCATAGATTATATTATCCGTGATAAATTCTCTCTTGATGCTGTTTTGCGTTTAGAGGTGATTGCATACATGAAGACTCTTGACACCAACAGCGTGATACCTTATTTGAAGAAAAATCTTTGCTTCTTTGGCGGCAATCAATTCACGGAAATAAATTACAGGACCATTAAAAGTATTATTGCTCATTCCAAGGCGACGTTTAGTAAAAATCTTTATCGTTTGAGAACCGACGCTTTAATTGAGGTCATGGAAATCGCATCATTTTTAAGAATCACCGAGGAACAATATTTACGCCTTGAACAGGGCAGCACACTGCCCCAGCCCTTACAATTTAAAGCTATAGCTGATTTTTTCTGCTCGACAATTCAAGACATTTTATCGAAATGAGACAAGACAAGCCTGCCGATAAACGACAGGCTTGTCTTTGTGTGGGATTTATTACTTTTTGAATCTTTTCATTTCTGCCGGAATTCTGGGCTGATGGTAGAAGATAAGGCTTGGAGCATTTACAGATGTTGTTCCGATAAACAATGCCAACGCCGCAAGAAGAGTGCCGCAAGACATAATTGCCTTTTTCACAAGAAATACCTCCTTTTTAACTATTCACATATTCACCCTGCCGCTTTTCAATTTTTGCGAGCAACAAAGAAAAAGCAACAGAGAAAACTCCGAAACCAACGCTGAATACTTCTGCTGCGAGAACATTTTTGTACATCAATATAACACTTAAAGTTACATAAATAACGACCAACACTATGCTACGCAGACGATGCCTTTTTCTTTCCGTTTCAGATAAAGGGTTGTAAACATGTTCGGCAGGGGCAAACAGAAAAATGAGGAGCGCGGATATGCCTGCCATGATTAAAACCGCAAGCTTAATATACTGCTGTGCGAATGACAAAACAGCTAAAAAGGCAAGATAATTAACAACGGTTGTTAAAAGGCATGTTAAATGATGCTTTGCGTGATATCCGCCGCAGCAAAACCTTGAAACCACGAAACCTGACATGAATAATAACGACAAAAGAACTTTTCTGACAAGAACAGCAATGCTTAAGATGCAAAGCACACTGGTAAACGTTGAGAGCAGCACCTCAAAACTGTATTCATATATTTCGCGTTCATCGCTTTTGACAGCTTGCCGTGAGATAAGCAGTGTTACAACTCTCTTGGAAATTGTCTTATACATGCTTGTCCGCCTTCAAAAAAATGTACATGAACCGCTCGGCTCATGCACACATAATAATATAATTTATTTACAAATTAAACAGGTAATGCAAAAGTGTTCTATAAAAATGCAACATCGTTGGTTTTATTGTTCAAAACAATGTTAATTGAGAAAATATTGTCTTCACAAGCAAATGAAACGTGTCCGTTATATTTTTCAGCAATAGTCTGAATGCTTTTAATACCATATCCATGATTAAGCTTATCCGACTTTTGGGATAATAATGATTTCGTGTCGATATTGCTCTTAACGGGGTTTTTGATTTCTATCGATAAAATATCTTCTGCTGTAATCAGGCTGACATAAACATTTCTTGCCTTGCCGCACACCTTTTCAGTGGCTTCAATTGCGTTGTCTATCGCGTTTCCCAACAGGACCCCCATCTCAAGACTGTCGATCATAATATGCTTTGTAAGCTTAGATGAAATGTCAATAACTATATTCTTGCTTTTTGCAATGTTGATTTTTGATTGAATAACAGCGTCTATAATAGGATTGCCGGTATTGACTATGTTGCAGACACCTTTGTCAAGCATATCCAAATCACTTTTCAATTCAGCAAGTGCTTTGTCGGCATTACCGCCGTTTAACAATCCGATAAGCGCAAGAAGCCTGTTTTTTACGTCGTGTTTATATTTTCTCATATCATGTTGATAACGGTACAATTCATCATAGTGTGAAATTTGATTTTTAATATGATTCCGAGCAAAATAAAGCTGCTGCTTTGTTTTAATATAGTCATTTTGCTTGTCGATTATGTTAAATACTAAAAGGTTCGCAGCAGTTAATAATATGGATGCAATTAATATTGTCATTTGAAAGCCGAACTCACGGATTCTATAACAGCTCTCAAAAAGCACTATCAGAATAAGAAATGAGGATAAGGGAAGCGGCATTGTATTAAATGCTAAAGTGACAGGAATCCAATTGTTGTTACTTTTTTCTTTAAACTTCAAAAGGCGTAAAATTGAAAACGCAAAAAATTTCGACGTAAGTGTGCATATTGCAAACAAGATCAAATTATTTTGTGTGTAAGCTAAGTCAACCTTAAGCAATGTCATGAAAATCATTGCGACACAAACCTCAGATAAAGCGGATACACAATACAAAAAGAAGCTGACGAACAGCCTTTTCTGCCATTTCATCGTATATAGTAAAGAAATAAGCCAAAAAAAGCACAAGGAACAAACAACAACCAATACTGATTTCGTAAGGAATAAGCTGTTGTTTAAAAACTGAAACAGCAAAAGCAGTATGTTAAAGACCCAAAACAACTTGCCGGAAACTCTGCGCTTACTTACTTTTGAGTAAAACATGTTAGCTATATATAATTCGAAACAGTTGCCGGTAAAATTAATAAGATATTTTAACATAACTACCACATCCATTTCTGAAGATAAACATCATAGGCTTTTAAAGCTTCTGTTCTCTTTCGCACGCTGATCATGACTTTTGTGTTGTCCCGCAGCACAACATCACTGACGTCAAAACGCTTTATATAGCTCATGTTAACAATGAAGCCCTGATGAACACGGATAAAACCATGCGGTTCCAGGGCCTTAAGAATTTCGGGAATCTTTCCGATTGCTTCATATTCTTCGTTTATCGTATGTACGGTAATATGGCGTTTATAACCCTCTACATAAGTAATATCATTAATGATAATCGAATAGCGCTCGTTTAGCCATCCCAGCGATATGCTTGAATTTATTGTTTTGTATTTATTTAACGCTCGGCGGAAAACATTTTCAAATTCGCTTTGCTTGATAGGCTTTACTATGAAGTGCAGTGCCTCAATGCGGAAAGCCTCAAACACATAACTTGAATAGCTTGATATAAATATTATTATAGCGTTTTTATCTGTTTCTCGGATTTTTTCGGCGGTTTTAATTCCGTCGATTTGATTCATCTCAACATCTAAAAAGATAATGTCAAACGTATTGTTGTTGGAGTAATAACCCAGCAATTCCTCTCCGGAAAACAAATCGGTTACACAAAACTGAGCATCGTCAGTTGAAAAAGGCTTGAGGAACCTTTTGATTTCGTCGTGTATAATTTTTTCGTCATCGCATACACAAATATCCATAAATCTCCGACCTTCATAAAGTTACACCATAATATTACCATATAATGTATAACTTGTAAACTGATTTTTTAGATGCTTGTTGCTTTGAGAGAAAGCCGTGTTAGAAAGATAAAACTCAAAGAAAAACACTTTTGCATATTAAACCGACGATAACGCATTTGTGCTTGTAAAACACAGTCGTATGTAGTAAAAACAAATTGCAGACCATAAAAAGCCTTAAGGAGAAGGGATAAGATGTTTAACTTTTCAGTTCACAAAATCACATACTGGATTCCCGATGAATTTATCGGTGCGGCGAAGCTTGATAACGAGGTCTGTATTTTTCTCCGTTCTGACGGTTCTGCCCTCGGCTGCGACGGACGCACTTATTTTGCTATCACAAAAGACGATGAAAACGGCGACTGCGTTGTTATCGGTTATAACGCGGATGTATCTCGCCCTATAAACATACCAAGCTTTATTTACTCCGACCAATTTTTCTGTCATTAAACAATAAAACACTTTAACAAGGCGCGGGGCAAATGCTTTGTTTGCCCTGACGCTAAAACATTGTAAAAGTATAACATCTTGTATGTGCTGCAAAACCATAATATAAGCCGGAAATTCTGTTGACATAATTAACATATCATGGTAACTTAAATATGAATTTATTGTGCGAATTGTACTGATATTGATCATCGGAAAGGATCTGATCGAAAATGAAACGTCATGTTAGAAGAATTCTTAACAAGATAACAGCCTTGCTGCTGTCGTGTCTGATGATGTACGGCTCGTTTGTGGTCTGCGTATTTGCTCAGGGTAACGAGAATATTCCTGCGTCGCCGCCCGAATATATGAGGGCGCTTTCCGAGCTTGTCAAGTCAACCGCCGACGAGACCGCTTTCGGCAGAATTCAGCTGACGGTTGGTAGCCCCGAGATGTCGGTCGACGGCAGTACACGGCAGATTTCGCCCGATGAAAGCCGGACGCCGGTTATTGAGGGCGGCGAGGTGCTGATTCCAAAGGAAGCGCTTAATATTGATTCGGATAACGCGGCGGAGGGCAGCACGGAAAGCGCGGCTAAAAGCAGCACGGAAAGCGCGGCGGAAGTCCCCGAGCCTGATGATGCGCTCCTGACAGCTGATGAGCTTGAGGCGCGCGGGTACGAGGTAACCTGCGACAGCTCAAGCGGCACGATTTTAATCACGGAGCCGTTTCAGTCGATGCGGCTCATTGTCAAGACAAAAAGCGGAAATTTGAAAGATACATACGGCGCGTCGCAAAAAATCAAGGTGTCTAACAACAAAATAGTTTTGCAGTACGCGTCAAAGGAGGCGGCGAAAAACGCAAGCGCAAAATACAACACAGACGCCTCGGTCATTTTTTGCGAGCCGGACAGCCTTTGCACGATTCAGGGCACGTCAGACGGGGAAGCAGCAGACTCATATAAAAGCTGGGGCACGACGCGCGTCGGCGCCGATGAGTATATGAATAGCCTGCCGGATGCTTCGGCGCTCAACGAGGTCGTCGTCGCCGTTGTCGATACAGGTATTGACATTGACCATCCGTTTTTCAGCGGAAGAATCAAAGCGGGCGGATGGGATTTCGTCAACAACGACAGCGACCCGGACGACGATCACAGCCATGGCACGCACTGCGCCGGAATTATTGCGGACGCAACCAAATCCAATGTCAAAATCTTGTCCGTTAAGGTCATGGACGCCAGCGGAATCGGTTCGACGTCTGTTATTGTCGAGGGTATGATGTATGCCGTTGACAGCGGCGCGGTCGTCATCAGCATGAGCTTAGCAGGTTATGGCGGAGAAAATATATTCAAAGATGCCATAACCTACGCCGCCAGCAGGAATGTACCGTGTGTTGTTTCCGCAGGTAACGATCGCTTCGATTTGAGCCTTTGCCCCGTGTATCCCGCAAAAATACCCGAGGCGATAACCGTCTCTTCTTCAAACGAAAGCGATGCCTTTTCCTCCTTTTCAAATTACGGGGCGGTTATTGACCTTTGCGCACCGGGCGAAAATATCCTCAGCTCCGTTATCGGGGGGAATTTTGCGGTATACAGCGGGACGTCCATGGCGGCGCCGCTTGTCGCGGCAGGTGCCGCTCTGCTGAAATCAACTGATTCGGATCAGACACCGGACGAACTGTGCGCGACGCTTTGCGAAAAGGCAAACGACAGGGGCATACCCGGCAAAGACGATTATTTCGGCGCGGGCATTTTGAATTTAAAGGCGTTTCAGGGCATACAGTCTATGTCCTTTGAGACGTCGGCGATTACACTTGAAACATTTGAAGCCGAAGACGTTTATCTTCGCTTTTATCCTGAGTTTCCGTCGGACAATACAGTGATCTATACCTGCTCAAACGAGGAGGTCGCCTTTGTCAACAGCTTCGGCAGGGTCACAGGCATGAAGGCGGGCACCGCGGTTATCACCGCCGTATCGACACAGGGCGGCTTTACGGACACGCTGACTGTGACGGTGAAAAAAGGATCTTCCAACACTTTTTCAAAAATAACGGCGGGCGGAGGCGGGATACTGTTCCTGAAAAACAATCAAACCGCCTATGCTTACGGATATGGTCCCGTTCACCAGCTCGGATATTACAGCGCGTCAAGATATAACTATCTGTTTCCGTTTTGCGAAGACCCAAAAACCATGATTACAGATATTAAAGATATTTATTTGAATCTCGGTGTACTGCATGGCGCCGCCTATTATACAAAATCGGACGGCACTTTTTGGGCCGTCGGAGTAATCAGTCCAAATACGGATAAAGTATACAGAAAGCCTGCGCAGATCATGATCGATGAAGATACGCCGCTGACCGATATTGTTAAGGCGGATTTCATGGTTGCGCTCAGGGCTGACGGTACCGTTTGGATCCCAACCATAGACAATCCAGTCTATTACAGACAGCTGATGACCGAGAGCGGCGTACCTTTAACGGGCGTCAAAACGGTACACGCGAATGTCGCCGTTAGGTATGATGGTTCTGTATATGAATGGTGGTCGTTCAGATTGTGGCTTGCACCTGACGATGTCGATGACGAAATAGCCAGATGTATCAGGAATGATGACGGGACAGCTGTATCGGATGTCGCTGACGCATATGGAACAGCCACCGCCGCTTATCCCGACAACTATTATGTCTTACTTAAAAAAGACGGGGCTGTGTGGGTAAAAGGTTCTAATCAATACAATTCCCTTGGAATGCCGGAGGTTGAATGGTCAAGTAAGTTTATACAGGTAAAAACTGCGGCGAACGAGTACCTGACCGATGTGACCCAGCTTGTCTATAACGGTTACGGAACATATGCGCTGAAAGCGGACGGAACTGTTTGGTCGTGGGGGGGAATGTATAATAATACTTTTGGGTTTGGCTGGCTTGGAATAGGACCATATGACAACAAAAAAATTTATGCCTCCCAAGTAAAGACCGACGCGGACACGCCGCTGACCCGTGTTACCGAGTTGATCGAAATGAGCGCTGATCGTATGATTTTTGTCCGCGACGACGGAAGCGTCTGGTGGTCGGGTGCGGTCAACGAAGACTATTACAATGAGTTCCCGTTATTTTTTGTTTGCAACTATTATGCCGAGCCCATGGTGATCATGGGAAACCAACAGGTTTATGTGAAAAAGGATGATACGACAGCACCTTATGTGAACTGTAACGTTACCGCCGTACAGCTTGACAAAACAGTTATGTCGGTTAAAAAAGGCGAAAGCTTTACATTAAGCGCAAAGGTTCTGCCGCTTGACGCGGAAAATCAGAATATCTGCTGGGCTTCCGACGACCCAGAGGTGGCGTGGGTGGCGGGCGACGGAACAGTGACGGCAAAAGGCGTGGGGGCTACTGTTATCCGGGCGATGTCCTATGAGGACAGGGGGATTTATGCCGAATGCCGTGTGGCAGTCGAGGATGAAAACCCAACAAAAATATCCATCAAAAAGCTGCCGGATAAGCTGACCTATCTGACGGGGGAGACGCTTGATACCGACGGCGGTACACTTTACCTGACCTATGCGAATGGCGTGGTTAAAAGCCTGCCGATTGCCGCGTCGTTTTGCTCGGGATATGACCTGAACACGGCGGGAAACCAGCACGTCGCCGTCACCTATGCCGGACTGACAGTATTTTATGATATCACGGTTAATCACGCGCCGACGGTGACGTCGGTTGAAATCAAGCAGCCGCCCGCAAAAACAGAATATATCAAGGGCGAAAAGCTTGACACGAAAGGCGGCGTCCTGACAGTTCAATACAGCGACGGCACAAGCAAGGAAGTTGATATTACATCGGGCATGTGCGCCGGTTACGACCCGCAGACGCCGGGAAGCCAGACCGTAACCGTCAGATTTTCCGGCAAAAGCTGTACTTACGCCGTCAGTGTCAGAGAACCCGCTGTTACCGGAATCGTTTTAACCGCGTATCCGGATAAGCTGGTATACAATGCTTTTGATTCACTCCTTACAGACGGCGGCACCATCGTTGAGCATTATGAAAACGGTAAATTCAGCGCGTCTATCCCAATTACTGTCGCCATGTGCTCCGGGCACGATATGAGCAAAGTCGGTCCTCAGACGGTGACCGTCACCTATAACGGACACAGCACATCGTTTGCGATTGAGGTTTACAACACCGGCGACGCGGCATATATCACGATGAACACACAGCCCGATCAAATATATTACAATTACAATACTCAAACAACATTAAATATAACGGGCGGTTCAATTACTGTGCATTACAAGGACGAAAGCCATGAAATAATCGCATTGAGAAAATGGATGTGCTCTGAGATTAAAACCTATGGCAGTATATCCAATCCTCTGCCAGATCCTCAAACTGTCACGGTTACATACTACGGCATGACGACGGTCTTTGTAATCAGAAGTATCAACAATCTGGACATCAGTAAATTAACCGGCATAAAAGTGACCAAGTTGCCGGACAAATTAAATTACATATGCGGTGAATCGATCGATTCAACAGGCGGTAAGGTACAGCTTGAATATCAGGACGGTCTGTTGTTTGAGACCGACATGAAAGCGTTTATTAAATCGGGCTATGACAAAACAACGCCTGGTCAGTCGCAAATCACTGTTAAATATGGCTACAAAACCGACAGTTTTTATGTCAGCTATACAGAGGCGGAAGAGGAAGAAGATAAGATCATTGATGTTTACTGGGGCGGAACACCGCAAAAAACGGTGTATTACCTCGGTGATAATCTCGACGTTTCCGACGCCTGTTTTTGTGTGGTTACACAGGGGAGGTTCTCAAATTTAATAGAATACGTTTTTTTGACCGAGGATATGTGCTCTGGTTACGACCTGTCCAAAACAGGTGAGCAAACGGTGACAGTCACCTATGAAGGGTTTACGCTGACCTTTAAAATATGGGTGAGCGACCTCATACTTGAAAATGAGCTGCCGACCATCAACATAGGCAAATCGACGCGTGTCGCGGCATATTTCAGCCCCAAGTCCGGCACGCTCAAAACGCTTAACTGGTCTTCGAGCAATCCCTCCGTCGCGGCGGTTGACAAATACGGGCTTGTGACAGGCAAAGCGGAAGGCAGCGCAGTCATAACGGCAAAGGTGGCGGGCGCGGTGCTTTCATCCTCATGCACCGTCACCGTTATAAAAGAGGATGTCCGCGTCACCGGAATTCACATTTCCGATACGACAAAGACACTGAACCTCGAAAGCCGGATGCAGCTGACCGCGACGGTTGAGCCGGACAACGCCGCCGACAAAAATGTAACATGGTCGTCAAGCAATGAAGAAGTCGCGACTGTGGACGAAGACGGGCTGGTGACGGCAGTCGGAGCGGGCACTGCGGAAATCACGGCAGAAACGCAGGACGGCGGCTACACCGCGGCATGTACAGTGACCGTCACCGGAAGCCTTGATATCAGAGTTACAGGAATCAGCCTTAACAAAAACAAGCTGACGATAAGCTACAAAGCCACCGAACGGCTCACGGCGGATGTGCAGCCGGATAACGCTTCCGACAAGTCGGTTGTCTGGTCGTCGAGCAACAGCGAGGTTGCCGCTGTTGACCAAAACGGCGTTGTAACGGGCGTCAGCCGCGGGATAGCTACAATAACCGCGCGGACGGCGGACGGCGATTTTGCCGCTGTCTGTGAAGTGAAGGTCAAGCTTCAATGGTGGCAGTGGCTGCTCTGGATTCTTATGCTCGGCTTTTTGTGGTATTAAAGCGTATTTATACAAATAAATAACGGAGGTATATGCTGTGAAAAAATAATAAGAAACACTCTGGCCGTTCTGCTCGCGGCCGTGATGGTCTTTGGCGGCGCGCCGGTTTCAGCTGTTTCGGGTTTGATGGGACTGACCGGTGAATTGTCTGTGACGGATGATGCCGCCCACGCGTGGCAGATGGGTAATGTCGGCAACTTCGGAAGCTATCCGCAGACAAGGGTAATGGACAGCGCGACACTTTCGGCGCTTAACGCCCTTACGCTCGACTGGACATCCTACGGCTACTACAGCGGCACCAACAAAGAAGGGACTCAGGCGCAGAGCGACTATATGAAGTATGCCGACGCGGTATACGACGGGAGCAGATACCGCGCGGTGAGATTTACGTCCTATAGGCCGAATGAGACCTATTACTTGCCCACGGCCTCAAGATCCAGCCAGGACGAAAACGGCTACGTCACAAACACTGTCTACTGGTTCAAATATGAGCCGATAAAGTGGCGTGTGCTTGACCCCTCGGCCGGGCTCGTCATTGCGGAGAACATCGTCGACAGCCAGGAGTTTTACCCGGAGACACCATACCCCGCGTGGGCTGACAGCAATGTTCGCGCATGGCTTAACGGAACTTTTTTTGATACGGCGTTTACGTCAACGGAGCAGTCGTACATCGTCGCCTCGACGGTCTCGACACCGGCTTATGCAGGTATTAGCGGCGGCGCCGACACGACAGACAAGCTGTTCCTGCTCTCGCGTGAGGAGGCTATGGATACCGTCTACGGTTTCAGCACGAGCGCGACGGAAGCCGATATATCCCGCCAAGCGCAGGGGAGCGATTACGCAAAGAGTCAGGGACTGGTGGGTGGAAACAGCGGCTGGTGGCTCCGCTCGCCCGGCTATAATGTCGGTAACGCGAGCTGCGTCAACAGCGTCGGCAGCATTTATCCCGGCAACAATGTGTGTTGTACGGACATTGGCGTCCGCCCCGTTTTCAGAGTTTCAAACCTGTCATTTCTGACCTGCGACGTGACCGGCGTTTCCCTCGAGGAAGAGCGTCTGGCGCTCACGGCCGGAGACACCGTACAACTGACAGCGCAGGCCGAGCCGCCCAACGCGGTGGACACGTCTGTCGTTTGGGCCTCGGATAATACGGCTGTCGCGACGGTGGACGACACCGGCCTTGTCACCGCCGTTGCGGCCGGCACGGCGGCGATTACCGTCATGACAAATGACGGCGGCTATACCGACACATGTCTGGTGACTGTCAACGCGGCGCATGATTGGCAGGCGGGCGACACCGGCACCTTCGGAAGGTATCCGCAGACAAGGGTAATGGACAGCGCGACGCTTTCGGCGCTCAACGACCTTACGCTGACATGGATACCGTATGGCTATTACAGCGGCACCGGCGGCTGGGGCACGCAGGTGCAGAGCGGATATATGAAATACGCGGACATATCGTATAAAGGTGACAGGTACCGCGCGGTAAGGTTTACGTCATACAGGCCGTTTATAACCTATTATGCGTCCTCCGAAGCCAATTCATGGCAGGACGAAAACGGCTATGTCACAAACACCGTCTACTGGTTTAAATATGAGCCGTTAATATGGCGCGTACTTGACGTGTCAACCGGGCTTTTGATGGCGGAGGACATTATCGACAGCGGCTACCTCCACCATATATCTCCATACCCCGCTTGGACAAACAGCAATGTCCGCGCGTGGCTTAACGGAGTTTTCTACGAATCCGCGTTTTCTTACGCCGAGCGGGAACGTGTCAGCGACTCGACAGTCTTTACTCCCGCCAGCAACGGCGGCGTCGGGATTGAAACAACCGACAAAGTCTTCCTGCTCTCACGCGAGGAGGCCGTCAACACCGCCTATGGCTTTAACCCGAGCGGCATGGCGTTCGACCCCGCCCGCGCAGTACAGGGAAGCGATTACGCAAGGTGTCAGGGGCTCAACGTCAGCACACAGTCCGAGGATTACGGATACAGCGACTGGTGGCTTCGCTCACCCGGCTATATTTCCGCCGACGCGGGTTATGTCAACCGCAGCGGCGACATCTATCCGGGCAAAGAAGTGAGCTATACCGATACCGGTATTTGTCCCGTTTTTAAAATTTCCAACTTGTCCTATTTAGTTTACATGTCTTCAGTTAACGAGCCTGTGACCGGCGTCTCTATCAATGAGGAAAGCCTGTCTGTTACAGAGGGTTGCGCCGCGCGTCTGACGGTGGCGATCGAACCGAGCTGGGCGGCGAACAAATCCGTCGTCTGGTCGTCGAGCGACACGGATGTAGCGACAGTCGACCATACGGGGCTTGTCACCGCCGTCGCGCCCGGCACGGCGATGGTCACGGTGAAGACTAACGACGGCGGCTTCACTGACACGTGCGAGGTGACGGTGATGCCCGCGGTTGTGACATCGATAGAGATCAAGACCATGCCGATAAAATTATATTATTATGTCGGCGACACGCTCGACACAGCGGGGCTGACGCTGTCGGCGACGTACAACAACGGTATAACGCAGACGATATCGAGTGGTTTTGACTGTACGCCCATGGCGTTGGACGAACAGGACTATATGTCCGTGACGGTCACCTTTTGCGGTCAGACCTGCACGTTTGACGTCGTTGTGTTTGTCAATGCGAACGACTTCGCCGTGACGGCGATCCCAGACCAGATGTATACGGGCGAGGCGATCACGCCCGAAATCAGCGTTTTTTACAACGGCTGCAAGCTCATTGTCAACACCGACTACACCATCGCTTATGTCAACAACATTAACCCCGGCACGGCGACGGTGACGATAACGGGCAGGAGCATCCAATTATTCATGGGCACGAAACAGGTCACATTTAAGATCATCAGAGCGAACGCGAGCAGCTTTGACGTGGCTGCAATCCCCGATCAGACGTATACCGGCAGCGCAGTCACTCCGGCTTTAACCGTTAAATACAACGGGGAAACACTTATGCCCGACACGGACTATACCGTGGAATATGCCGATAATATCAACGTCGGCACGGCGACGGCGACAATAACGGGCATCGGTATTTATAACGGCACAAAGTCTGCGGCGTTCACCATTGTCAAAGCAAGCGCGGACGACTTTGACGTGGCGCCGATCCCCGACCAGGTCTACACGGGCGGCGCGCTTACACCGACCGCCGCGGTAACCTTCGACGGCGAGACGCTCACGCTGAATACCGACTACACCGTTTCGTATTCGTCGAACATCAACATCGGCACGGCGACTTTGACAATCACGGGCATAGGCAGCTTTGAGGGAACAAAGACGGTGACGTTCAAAATTGTTTCGTCAGATATCACGGTAACGGGCATAACGATGAACCGCGCGGCTCTGTCGATGAGGTACAAGGACACGGAGAAGCTCACCGTGACGTTCAGTCCGACAGACGCGACAAACAAAAACGTTACATGGACGTCGGACAATAGAGAAGTCGCGACGGTCGACTCGAGTGGCAACGTCACCGCAAAGGGCAGGGGCACGGTGACGATAACCGCAACAAGCGAGGACGGCGGGCACAAGGCAATCTGCGATATCACCGTCACTTATGCGTGGTGGCAGTGGCTTATTAAAATCCTGCTGTTCGGGTGGATTTGGTATTGATGTTCGGCACACTTTTCAAAGCACTGTAAAACTATAAGCAAATAAAATATAACGCACGGGGCGGCGAAGATATATTTCTTCACCGCCCTGAATTTTATTTATCGCACTGCCTCTCCTCTTAGGAGAGGTGGCTCCGCTTCAGCGGAGTCGGAGAGGTTGTTGCGGGAGAAGTTGTGGAAAGACCCCCCTCACTGTGGCTCTCCCGGAGGGAGAGCCACAGTAAAGGAGAGCCACGGTGGTGGGTTAATATAACCTTATTGGGAATTATGTTTCGATAGAATTCTGCCTTTTAAAATGAAATCACACTGTTTTTAAAAAGATTTCAAGATTTTTAAAAAACTTTTCAAAAAAAGTGAACCATTTGGCTTTTCAAATCGTCTTATAAGTGAACACACAATAAAAGGAGTTGTTTTGATTGCTTTTTCAATTCAATCAGGAATGTCAAAATAAGGTTGGAGGCGATTGCTTGAAGAGAAACTACAATATAGTTGTCATTACCTGGATATCATCAATTATGATGATAATCGTTTCGACAGTCACAATTGTATGTTGTTTTTTCAATGTCTGTGATTCACCAACAATTAGCGAAATAGTCGAAATAAATGTCCCAACAGAAACATTAAAGCTTTCAGATACAACGGCTCAAGCGGAAATCAAGACAGAGACTATAACTAATAGAAGAAAGGAACAGGAAAAGACGGACAATCGCGTAACGACGACAGAAACTATAATACAGAAGAAAAAGATGTCCGCACAGCCTGCCGCGATTTCAACAAAGAACTTTACAAGAAATTCAAGTTACGCAAAGTCGCTCAGGATAAAGGACAAGTCTGAACGGACGTTCGAGGATGACTTTTGTCTGAAAATAGAGGACATATGCAAGCAGTTTTCGACTGTCGGCTTTTCACTTGCGATTTTTAAGGACAACGAGGAGTTGTATTCTCAGGTTTATGGATTTGCCGATAAGGAAAAGGGTTTGGCTGTTGATGAAAACACAAAATTCAGATCAGCGTCAATTTCAAAGCTTGTGACCGGTATGCTCGTCATGAAGCTTGTTTCCGAGGGTAAGGCTGACCTTGACGCGGACATATCGGACTACACGGGTGTAAGGATACGCTCGCCGTATTATGAAGATGTCGTTATCACGCCGAGAATGCTGATGAATCATTCATCATCCATTGTAGACGGTGATGGAGCATACAGAAAAGGCGCAACCCTCGCGGAGATGTTCAAAAAGGGCAACAAAGAATATTTCACATCTCACAAGCCCGGCTCCACATGGAGCTACACAAATTTCGGCGCATCACTTTTGACGTGTGTAATAGAAAAGGCGTCGGGACAGCACTTTGTTGAATATTCGCAGTCGGCAATAATGAACCCGCTGGGGATAGATGCGGCTTACACCATAACACAGATAAAGGACAGGGATAACGTTGCGCAGATGTATGTCGGAGGCAATCTTTATAAAAGCCAAAAAACAGACAGCATAACGGCGGAAGATTGCTTAAACACACCTCTCGGAGAATATTTTCAAATTTCTTACGGCAATCTTATGATATCACCGCGAGACATGGCAAAGATAGCAATTGCAATGAGCGGCGACGGTACATACAAAAGCGTGCGATTGCTTCCTGAAGAAGCTGTTAAGTTGATGGGGCAAAAAGTTGAGGGAAGCGGCTCTCCGTGGGGGCTGATGCAAAAGATTGTGAAAAACAAGCTTGTTAAAGGCAGGGTGCTTATCGGACATAACGGAGACGCATATGGGCTGTTAAGCTGTGTTTATTATGACCGTGAGGACAGGACAGGCTTTGTCTATATGACAAACGGCTGCCGCCAAACACAAGGCGAGGATACTTATGCCATTACGGAGGCCGTTGCCAGAACTGTATATAAGGATTACATTGAAAAGCTGTAAACATATTTTGAGGACAGATTTGATGTTTTCTCCGAACTTATGTTTCTCTGCCCGAAGTTATATTCATGAAACATCAACGCAGGAACTGTGACAGCTCTCCAAAAGGGAGAATCACAGGCGGGAGAGGTGGCACACGCCAGCGTGACGGAAAGGCTATGACGAGAAAACCACTTTCTTTGTTGCTCTGCATTCCCTCTCCGCTGCTCACTGTTTTTTCGATTTAGATCATAAAACCGCCCATAAATATTGGCCATGTTAAGCAAATAATAATCAAAAAATAAGAATGTTACCACTTATTTCTTAATTATTAATGGAATATAATGTACATGTTAAAACGATTAAGAATGAAATGAGGTTGATGCGGATTGTAATGTCTGTTACGCAAAAAGTATTAGGTTTATTTTATCATCTTTAATAAAGCTTCAAAGAAAGAGGGGTTAAAAAATGCGATTTATGTTTTTTGCGCGGCGTTACTCATGCCGATTATCGTAATCGAATATTCTTTTCGTTCTTATTCGCTTGTTCTTTGGGCTGTCGTTCATTAAGCTGTTTTGTTTAAATTAAAAATTCACAAAGCTACAATGAACAAAATCTTTGATACTTTGATGCGTAATATAGAATGAATTTTTGAACTGTACTTTCAATTTTAAAATGGTTCGTAGAAATTAATTAAAACAAGGAGATATAACAATGAAATATCACAATCAAAACAGTGTAATTTTGAAACTTATGTCACTAATGTTAGCATTTTGCTATATTTTTAGTGCAACGTTAATGATGGTAAATGCCTACAACTCGGCATATTCATATGATTCAAGTAAAATAACAGGTAATCAAATCGAAGATATTATTTATATTGCTGAAACACAGGTTGGATACACCTACAATAATGGTACGGCGTATGGGGCGTGGTATGGGAACACCAAAGGCGATTGGTGTGCAATGTTTATAAGTTGGTGTGCAAACAAAGCCGGCATTCCTACAACAATAATTCCTAAAACGGCAGGAGCCGGCACATTTAGAAATCAAGCAGGAACATACCATTTTAAAGATAGCTATACACCCAAAAGAGGAGATATTGTTTTGTTTAACCCTAATAATGGTAGCTATTATTGGCCAAGCAAGGATAGTAGTGGAAAATATGCGCCATCAAGTCATGTTGCAATTGTAAGGTCGTACGATTCATCAACAAAAAAGATTAGTGTTGTTCATGGAAACTGGGAAAATCAAGTTAAAAAGTCTACCTTTTCGGTATCAAGCACAGCAATTCAAGCTTTCGTAACACCAAATTATTCCTCGTCTACGCAAACAAAACCGACCATTGCGACTGATTTCAATCCGACAATAAAGAATGGTATATATACTTTGAAATGTGCACATTCAAGTGGTAAAATGCTCAATGTTTACGATGGCTCTAATTCATGTGTAAACGGTACAAAGTTGACCACATGGAGCAAGGATGGCAGTAATGACCAAAAGTTTTATTTCAAGTATGTTTCTTCGGGAAAGTATCTTATATACGCAGTCTGTTCGGGTGTAAGCGGAACTGTTTATAAAAGAGTTGTTGATGTAAATGTCGGAAGCAATAATACCCTTGAATTAGGCGACTCGTTTGATGTATGGACACAGAGCGACAGTTGGAATTATTGTCAACATTTCTATATTGCTCCTGTCGGAAACGGAAAATATGTTATTGAACTTGCATCAATGCCAAATGCGGTTTTAGCGTGTAAGAATGCGACAAATGCTGCAACTGATGGTGGTCAAATCACCCTAAGGGATTATGAAGATATAACAACAGAACAATGGTATTTCTATAACTCATCCGGGTCATCTCAGGTTGATCCCAGCATTGACGCAACGAATACGAGTACTACTTATTACACAGGAACATATAAAGTAACAGCAACTGACGGACTTAATGTCAGAAACGGTGCAGGAACATCATTTACGAAACTCGACGCGATCACTTATAATACGACTGTTACTGTTACCCAAATAGATGGCGTATGGGGCAAGATTTCATATGACGGCGTTACCGGTTGGATATGTCTTGATTACACTTCGTATATCTCGCCATTGTTATCCTCGATATCAGTTAAAACGAACCCGAGCAAAACAAGCTATTATGTTGGGGATACTTTAAACACCTCCGGTTTAACACTTACGGCATCTTACAGCAACAATACTACAGGAACAATAAGCAGCGGCTTTACCTGCTCTCCGACGACGCTGAACACTGCGGGCACACAGGCGATTACTGTGTCAT
>LSQX01403825.1_pt1 | contig 20799 bp, 21 predicted proteins | sample 654561 | NCBI WGS metagenome assembly LSQX01 (sample SAMN04489861, study PRJNA283612) | anaerobic digester metagenome | isolation source: 4 biogas reactors fed with cattle manure at either 37C or 55C with and... | place: Denmark: Kongens Lyngby | collected 2014 | reverse complement strand
TGAACCGGATTATCAACGATATTGAGCACTAAAGTATGCAATACTTCAACAATGCCTGACGGTGCATTTACTCCACCCTCTGGATTAGGCAATGATAACGTTGTCGGAAAGAGAAAACTGATGGTCACCCCAACGACAGAAGCAATCAACATACCAACGATATATAACACAAGTACTGGTCGCATATTGGACTGCGTATTAAGCTCTTGACGAGCCAAAGCGGCCATCACCAAAATAAAGACTAGGATTGGTGCTACCGATTTCAAGGCTCCAACAAAAATAGTGCCGAGCAGCGCAAACTTCAATCCAGCCGCAGGCCATACAACACCAATAATAGCGCCAAGGATCAACCCAGCAAGAACTTGTTTAACCAAACTACCACGCAAAAACGCGCGACTATAGTGACTAAGACTAAGATTTATATAATATATTCCTTTATAAGTGCGTCATATCGTGCTTCTTTTTATTAATTAGCAAGCACGTATATTCACTCAAAACGATTTTTCAAACAGAAAACAGCGGTTTGATGTTATCACAACTGCCTCTTTCTCTTAGCCAAGATGACTCAATTACATCATCACATTTAGTTTTTATCGTTTAATAAAAGCATCTAAGCAATAGCCTTTTCACTCAAAGTGGTCTGACCAAATAGTCACAAACTAGTAAAAACCCTAATTTTATTTACAAGTTATGATTATATATACTTAAATCTCTCAAAATTTACACTTAATAACTTATTTTGGTCTGACCACTATAAGGATGATTTATCCTTTTGGAGATAAGAGCATGCATGTATGGCAGCAAATTTACGATCCATTGGGCAATATCTGGTTATCTAGCCTGATAGCGCTTCTTCCTATTATTTTCTTTTTCCTTGCCCTTACCGTACTACGTCTAAAAGGCTATGTAGCCGGAACAATTACCGTCTTGATAGCCCTTGCTGTTGCATTATTTTTATACGAGATGCCTATAGATCGTGCTCTGTCTGCCTCTCTTTATGGCTTTGTGTATGGTCTCTGGCCAATCGCATGGATCATCATTGGTGCATTATTCTTATATAGAATTTCTGTAAAAACAGGACAATTTGATATCATTCGTTCATCCATTTTGTCCGTTACTGAAGACCAACGCTTGCAAATGCTCTTGGTCGGTTTTGCTTTTGGCTCATTCTTGGAAGGCGCTGCTGGTTTTGGTGCCCCAGTCGCCATTACCGCAGCCCTACTCGTTGGCTTAGGTTTTAAACCACTCTATGCCGCCGGTTTATGTCTCATTGTTAATACGGCGCCCGTTGCCTTTGGTGCGATGGGTATTCCGATCATCGTAGCAGGACAAGTCACTGGACTCGACTCCTTTGAAATTGGTCAGATGGCAGGACGCCAGCTACCCTTTCTGACGATTATTGTTTTATTCACCATTATGGGGATTATGGATGGTTGGCGCGGCATCAAAGAAACATGGCCAGCAGTTATCGTCGGCGGTGGTTCATTTGCCATTGTTCAATATTTAACCTCTAACTTCATCGGTCCTGAATTACCGGATATTACCTCTGCCTTAGCTGCCATGGTTTGTCTAACTCTATTTCTTAAGGTGTGGCAACCAAAACGTATTTTCCGTTTTGACACAGCAGAAAGCACGACTCAACCATCAGATGACACAGTCACAACACCAGAAATTACTGAGCAACAAACAAGCTATGGTATAAAGCAAATTGTAAAAGCATGGTCTCCTTTTATCTTTTTAACGATTGCCGTTACCATCTGGAGTATTAAGCCTTTTAAAGCGTTATTTGCGCCTGATGGTCCATTAGCAAATTTCGTGATTTCTATTCCTGTGCCATTCCTTGATTTATTAGTCGCTAAAATGCCTCCGATTGTAGCCGCAGAAACACCCTATGCCGCTGTTTTCAAACTCGATTGGCTATCAGCAACTGGTACCGCCATCATGATTGCCGCACTAGTAACGATTCTATTTTTAAAAATGAAGCCTAAAGAAGCAGTTGTGACTTTTGGTGAAACGCTTAAGGATCTTGCCTTACCTATTTACTCTATCGGCACCGTATTAGCCTTTGCCTTCATTGCTAACTACTCAGGTCTTTCTGCGACCTTAGCCTTAGCACTCGCGCATACTGGTGATGCCTTTACTTTTTTCTCACCTTTCCTAGGATGGTTAGGCGTTTTCCTAACGGGTTCTGATACCTCAGCAAACGCCTTATTTGCGGCATTACAAGCGAATACAGCACAACAAATTGGTGTTTCAGAAGTACTCTTGGTTGCAGCAAATACGACAGGTGGGGTTACCGGTAAAATGATTTCACCCCAATCTATCGCTATTGCATGCGCTGCCGTTGGATTAGTTGGCAAAGAATCTGACTTATTCCGTTTCACAGTTAAGTACAGTCTAGTCTTTACCACTATCATAGGTATTATTACAACTCTACAAGCCTATGTATTCCCTTGGATGATCCCATGACTGTAAAACCGACACGCCTTTCAGATCAAATTGCCGAACAAATACGTCTCTATATTATTGAGCAAAATCTTCAACCAGAAGACCGTTTGCCGGCAGAACGTAAACTAGTAGAACTGTTTGGCGTATCCCGCTCTTCTATCAGAGAAGGCATTCAAAAATTAATCAGTGCTGGGGTTTTATACAGCCGTCAAGGCGGTGGAACTTATGTGAAGACCACAGCACTGGAACAACAATGGGCTGACAATAGTTTTGTCAAACCCTTAGCCTCATTATTTAGTGAAGACCCCGAGTATCGCTATGACGTTCTTGAGGCCCGTTATGCTATCGAGCGTTGCACTGCCTGGCATGCAGCATTGCGTGCTACCGACGCCGATAAAGAGAAAATTAAGCAGTGTTTTGAAAAAACTATTTTTTATCAAGAACAAGGTAACTCTGAACTCGCCTCCCAGGCAGATGCTCATTTCCATTTAGCCATTGCAGAAGCTTCGCACAATCTTGTGTTAGTACAAATTATGCGGGGATTATTTGACCTCTTGCAAAGAACCGTTACCCAAGCACGGCACAAGATGTATACCGTTCCTCACACCTTTTCAGAACTTGTAGGACAACATCAGGCCATTATGGATGCAATTATGGAAGGCGACGCAGAAAAAGCTAGAGACGCCATCGGTAGTCACTTAGACTTTGTCGATACCACCGTTCGAAAAATTGATGACAATGAAGCTAGACAGGAGCGTATGACGCGACTGACTTCAAGGAGAAATTAATATGATCATTTCTGCAGCCAGTGATTATCGCGCAGCAGCTAAACGCAAACTCCCCCCCTTTCTTTTTCATTATATTGATGGAGGGGCCTATGCTGAATACACACTAGGACGCAATGTCAGTGACTTATCAGAGATCGCACTACGACAGCGCATCTTAAAAAACATGTCAGACCTCAGTCTAGAGACTACCTTATTCGGAGAGAAACTTTCGATGCCAGTGGCCTTGGCCCCTGTCGGACTGACCGGTATGTATGCACGCCGTGGTGAGGTACAGGCAGCCCAAGCTGCAGATGAAAAAGGAATACCTTTTACTCTTTCCACCGTATCCGTCTGTCCTATCGAAGAGGTAGCACCCGCCATCAAACGCCCCATGTGGTTCCAATTATATGTCTTGCGTGATCGTGGGTTCATGAAAAACGCGCTAGAACGAGCACAAGCAGCTGGTTGTTCTACTTTAGTCTTCACCGTTGACATGCCCACACCCGGTGCTCGATATAGGGACGCTCATTCAGGCATGAGTGGCCCTAATGCCGCAATGCGACGCTACCTTCAAGCCATTACCCACCCAAGCTGGGCGTGGGATGTTGGTCTCAAAGGTAAACCACATGATTTAGGTAATATTTCTACCTATTTAGGCAAACCAACAGGCTTAGAAGATTATATCGGTTGGCTTGCCAATAACTTTGACCCCTCAATTTCTTGGTCTGATTTAGAATGGATCAGAGATTTCTGGAAAGGACCGATGGTCATTAAAGGCATCCTCGATCCAGAGGACGCTAAAGACGCAGTCCGTTTTGGCGCTGACGGTATTATTGTTTCTAACCATGGCGGCCGCCAGCTCGATGGTGTCCTATCATCTGCTCGAGCTATGCCCTCGATTGCCGATGCGGTTAAAGGTGATTTGGCGATTTTAGCTGATAGCGGTATTCGTAGTGGTTTGGATGTAGTACGTATGCTAGCACTTGGTGCAGATACCGTGTTATTAGGTCGCGCATTTGTCTATGCCTTAGCAACCGCTGGTAAAGCAGGCGTGAGCAACTTATTAGATCTAATAGAAAAAGAAATGAAGGTCGCCATGACACTGACAGGCGCCAAGTCAATTAGCGAAATTTCCTCAGACCTGCTCGTTCAGGAGTTGACTGCATGACTTCCAAGTCCTTAAATGCAAGCGACAAAACAGCGCTTCTTACCAAATTTCGTCAACTCGTTGGTGCATCTCATGTACTCACTCAAGACAGTAAAACTCGACGCTTTCGTAAGGGTATGCGTACAGGTGAAGGAAAGGTCTTAGCGGTTATTCAACCAGGTTCATTATTAGAACAATGGCATATTATGAAAGCCGCTATTGAGGCAAACTGTATCGTGATTATGCAAGCCGCCAATACCGGACTAACAGGTGGTTCGACACCTGACGGTGATGACTATGATCGTGATATCGTTTTAATTAATACCTTACGCTTAAAAGGCATTCAACTGATCAACGAAGGTAAACAGGTAGTCTGTCTTCCTGGCGCGACGCTTGATGCCCTAGAGCAAAAACTACTACCCTTGGATCGTGAACCACACTCAGTGATTGGGTCTTCATGTATTGGTGCCTCAGTATTAGGTGGCGTATGTAATAACTCGGGTGGTGCATTAGTCCGACGCGGTCCTGCTTATACTGAAATGGCCTTATATGCTAGCGTTAATGAACAGGGTGAATTAACACTTATCAATCATCTGGGCATTGAATTAGGTGAAACACCTGAAGAAATTCTCAGTCGTTTAGAGTCAGCTTCTTATGAAGCCACCGACATTGATAATGACAGTGGACGTGCAGCCTCAGATCCTGCTTATGCTGAACATGTTCGACAAATTGATGCCCCTACCCCCGCTCGCTTCAATGCAGACCCTTCTCGTTTATATGAAGCTTCCGGCTCAGCAGGTAAGGTAGGTGTCTTTGCTGTGCGCTTAGACACCTATGAAAAAGAGCCAAGCGATGTTTACTATATCGGCTCCAATAATCCAGACGATTTGACTGAAATACGTCGCCATCTCCTGACGCAATTACCCGATCTGCCTATTGCTGGTGAATACATTCATCGCGGAGCGTTCGATATGGGTGAAAAGTATGGCAAGGACAGCTTTTTATTTATTAATAAATTCGGCACGGCCAAGGTTCCTAGTGCTTTTGCACTAAAAAGTCGCATTGATGCTTTTTTTGAAAGATTTGGGCTACGTAGCGTTACTGACCATATTATTCAACAGCTCATGAATATTCTTCCTAGTCACTTACCCAAACGTATGCGTGATTATCGAGAACGATATGAACACCACCTGCTACTTCGGGTTTCCAAAAAATCATCTACAGCTAGCAACGAGTTTTTAGATACTTATTTTAAAGACAAAGAAGGCAGTTATTTTAAATGTGATGATGAAGAAGGACGTAAGGCCTTTTTACATCGCTTTGCCATTGCAGGTGCTGCTATCCGTTATCGTGACACTCACCGTCGTCAAGTGGAAAATATTGTGGCTCTAGATATTGCTCTACGACGTAATGACCGAGCATGGGTAGAACAATTGCCCGATGAAATGGATGAGGTCATACTCCACAAATTGTATTATGGTCATTTCTTCTGCCATGTTTTTCATCAGGACTATATTGTCAAAAAAGGTGTAGATCCAATTGCCATGGAACATCAAATGTGGGAATTACTGGATCAGCGTCAAGCCGAATACCCTGCTGAGCACAATGTCGGTCATTTATATATTGCCAAACCAGCATTAGCAAACTTTTATAAAGAGCTAGATCCGCGTAATGTATTTAACCCAGGTATTGGACATACATCCAAGTTTTTGAATTGGGGTGCATGTTGTGAGCAAAGACCAGGGTTTTCTGCAGCCTATAGAACAAACTCAACAGAAAATTGATTTATTAGCACAACTTTCAAGTACTTCCTAAGCGAAACAGTTTGCTGAAGACTACTTCTCAACAAACACTCCCTCATAGCCTGTTGTTGCGATAGCTTCCAGCAAACTGTCTTTACTGACGTCTTCACTGGCTTCTACCCGAGCCATATTATCTCTAAGGCTAGCCTTGACGGTCGTCACACCCTCAACTTTTAAAAGCGCTTTTCGCACCATCGCAGTACACAAGGGACAATGCATGCCCTCAACATGAATCACATAGTTCTGCTCTGCGCCGTTAATGCTAAGCGTCGCTAAAATAGCAAGTAGTAATTTACTCATACAAGTATAAAAACCCTAAAATCTCTGGATAAAACAATAACAGAATTAATCCTAAAAAAACTGCCACGACGAATCCTAGTCGTCGCCCTTTTAATCCCCTGTTAATGCCACAATGCTTGCGATAAAATCTTGCCCAGATAAACACAGCGAAGCTGGATAGGGCCAACACACTAAATAAAAATCGCAGTTTCTCTAGCGGCGCAAGAATAGACAACAGACCAAACGAAGTACCAAAAATCAAGAATAGGAGCGCCGGCAAGCAACAAAACGTCGCTACAAAGGCACTAGCAAAAGCACCCGCTAACCAAAATCGGGAAGATTTAGCAGGTACTTTTTGCTCATTATCTATCAGATTAATCGTACTATCCTGATTAGATTTCCACTGACTTGTAGTCATAGGCGAATTCTTTTGGAGAGTAGTAATCCTGCACATTATCATCAACCTCAGCATAAGGATAGCCGAAGTTATTTAGAGGATGCTCATAGGGTCTTGGCTTTAAGGCGAAGTCACGCCCCCAGTTATAGCCAATCCAACACATTTCCCAATTACCAAATAGGTATTCACGCAATTGAATGATTTTACTGTCATCATTGCTCAGGTTTTCAGCTAAGCGCACCTTGGTCACATCACCCGGATCACAAGGAATCCATCCATAACCTTTAAGATAGAATTCAGCTCTACAATGCTGAGAACCGGTGATATTAGCAACACCATCTTTACCACTACCCATGGCTGGACTAAAGCGACTCTCACCAACCCTGATACCAAAGACCTCACGACAAGGAATACCTACACTACGGCACAATGCTACAAAGACTGAACTAATATCAGTACACTTGCCGTAAAGCTCGCCTGATTCCAAGAGTGCCTTAGCATCGCCCACGCCACAACCAATGACGCTCTCATCGCGTGTCATGTTATCAGCAACCCAAGTATAAATGGCTTTGGCACGCTCCAAATCACCCTTAATATCTTGAGTAATTTCTTCTGCTTTTTCCTTGACCACACCATCAATCTGAATGTGTCGGGTAGGCTCTAAATACTCGAGAAGCTCCGGAGTCAACTCCTCGTTTTCATCGTAATTAACCTTAGAAAAGTCTGTATTACGCTCTTGAGTACTGATAGTAAAAGCGGTGGTAATGGTAGCGGGAACTTCGCTAAAGGTAGCGAAAAGTGTAGGAATTTCAAAATCACTTTGTATTAGTTCATCATAATTACCAGTGTTTGTAATCAGACTTTTCAATTGCTGATACTCACTATTTAAAGGCAGTGGGAGCCAAAGCTTGGAGACCTTACCCTCTTCCTGTAATGTATGATTTAAAGTGACTTCAAAAGTACGCTCTTTTTGATTTATCTTATCAAGAGGCTTTTCTTTGTTATTGCCGACAGCAGCAAAACCTAGGTTAGGAAGTAAAATTGCACTACTAGCTGCGCCGACTTTAAAAAAGTCGCGTCTTTTAAATTTGGATGTCATGATAGTATCCTTTATCTATTAACCAAAACTTGGCATAATCCGGCCAGGATCATTAGGCGCTATCCCAGCCGCATACTCTGCGAATCCTCTCTAGATAGAGAAAAGACTGAGATCAGACTATGATAACAAAAAATACAATCAATCGCTCATATAAAAAAATGACAGGCACCATGAAAATAGCGCCTGTTTATATTAGTGAAGCCTTAATTTTAATGCTTACGGGCTAATTTAGAGACACTACGAGCTAAGTAATCTAAGCCCCAACCCAACAAACTAATGACCACAATACCAGCAGTTAATTCACTGTAAGCAAGACGATCACGGGTATCTAAAATAAAATAGCCTAATCCGTCATTAACACCTAGCATTTCGGCTGGCACCAAGACAATCCATAAGACCCCAACAGCTAAACGTACCCCCGTCAAAATCGAACTGACAATCGCTGGCAATACGATATTGCGCAGCATTTCCCAACGAGTAGCGGCTAAAGAACGACCTAACTCAAGAAATGCAGGGGCAATTTGACGTACACCAACAGACGTATTCAACATAACCGGCCATACAGCAGCATAGGACAATAAGAAAAAGACCGGGGCATTACCGACCCCAAAGATCATCAGGGCAATTGGCATCCAAGCAAGCGGTGAAACCATTCTTAGCAGCTGAAAGCTAAAACCACTAACCATGTCAAAGCGTTTTGAAAGACCAATGCAGAGTCCAAGTGGCACACCGATAATTAAGGCGGTCGCCAGACCGACGCCTACACGCATAAGACTGGAGAAAATATGCGGAAAAATCTCTCCGCTAATGACTAAGTCCCATAAACTATAGGCCGCCGCTAATGGTGCCAAATTGACAGCGATAGGTACTGAAGCCGTTAGAAAAAATACGGTTATTTGCCAAAAGACAAGTAATAACAGAACACCAAATGCTGAGTAATAAAAAGGTTGGAGTTTTTTTTGCATCTTAAACAGCAATTTGCTCCTCACGTTTAAAGTCGGCCGGAATATTAAACTTAGCTTGTAACTCCGGAGACTCCAAGGCTTTGCGCACAAAGCTACTATCGACTAAATCAGCACCTGCTTTATGCGGATCCAAGTCATCCAAGAAGTTATGTTCACCAGCAATATAGGTAGACTGCAACATTTTAATCAACTCAACATAATACGACTCATAAGGATAAGGCTGGAAGTCGATACGCTGCTGACGCCACTCTGGATGCTTGATCGCACCACTAGAAATATATTGTTCCTCATCTTCTGCCGCAGGTGCTAAGACCTTAAGCAAAGCAGCTTCATCATGTGGGGTATAGCGATTTTTAGCTCGACGTGACATCAGCTGTGCTGTTTCTTCACGATGATCCAGAGTCCAAGCCTGTGCACGTACTAAGGCATTAACCGTACGCTGCACCCATTCTGGTCGTTGCAAGATGTCCTCATCTCTCATCAAGGTGACACAGCAAGCATGCTCGCGCCAAACGTCACCACTGAAACGTAAAATCTTACCCACACCATTTAACTCAGCGGCCGCATTAAAAGGCTCTGCTACCGTAAAGCCAGAAATGTTTCTTGCCGCCAAAGCGGCCACCATATCTGCTGGTGCCATCACCAACAATTTAACCTCATCAGGACCTGGCGTTGATTCGGTAATTTTTAAACCATGCTCGCGCAGTACATGCTGTAGCAAAACATTATGAATGGAGTACCAAAATGGAATTGCTACAGTATGACCACCTAGGTCTTCTGGCTTATCAATTTCAGGTAACACTGTAATTGCTGATCCTGATAAGTGATTCCACATCACGTTTTTGACCGGTGCATTGCCGCCAAAACGAGCCCATACAGTCATTGGTGATAAAAGGTGAATAATATTTACCTGACCCGCCAGAAAAGCCTCTACCAACTGAGCCCAACTACGGAACATGACTGGTTTCTCAACCTTCACACCTGCCTCTTCAAAATAACCATTGGCATGAGCCACTAATAAAGGGGTTGCATCAGTAATAGGTAAATAACCAATACGCAATGGCGCATCTGGATCAACATTAGCAAAAGCTGCTTTTTGCAATAAAGGCATCGAGCCCGCTGCTGTAAACAGAGAGCATAATTTTAAAAATTCGCGACGTGAGGACATGAGAAATCCTTCCTTTAAAAAAACTCTAAAGGTTTATAAAAAAAATGAAAATAGATTGAATAATTCTTAAGCAGCAAATACTAATTCGTTATTAGTCGCTTGATTGCTAGTACTAGACTCAGCTTGTACAGGTACAGAATGGCTCTGCATGGTTAGGAGAATCTCCCGATGTAAATCGCGTCGTTGCTCACTATCAGAGATAATACTTTCGTCTACCTGCCATTCAGCCGCAATGCCTGCTGGTCGACCACCTAACAACACAATACGGTCACCAACATCAATTGCTTCATCAACATCATGAGTCACCATAACGGCTGCCGCTTGATGCGATTTCAATGTATTACGTAGCAGTTGTTGCATTTCTTGGCGCGTATTAGGGTCCAGGGAACCAAGTGGTTCATCTAGCAACAACACTTCCGGCTCACGTGCCAAGGCACGAGCTAAAGCCGCACGCTGGGCCATACCACCAGAAAGGGCCGTTGGGTATTGCTTAGCAGCATAACTAAGACCTACCTCCATCAAGGCCTTTTGTACTCTTGCCGTAATTTCTGCCTTAGTAATCTCTGGTTGATGCTTAAAATCCAGACCAAAAGCGACATTACGCTCAAGAGTGAGCCAAGGCAATAAAGCAGCTTGTTGAAAAACAAAAGCAGCTTTAGGATGAGGCCGATCTAAGGCCTCACCAAACAGCGTGATTTCTCCTGCTTGCTTTGACTGCAAACCGGCTAAGGTTCTAAGCAATGAGGATTTACCAACACCACTGGGTCCTAATAAAATAACAATTTCATTTTCATGAATGGTTAAATCTAGGTTTTGTAATAAGATCCGGTCGTCATAACTTAAACGCAAATCTCGCGCCTGTAAAACTGCATTAGCTTGAGTGCTCATGTTCATGCTACGGCTTCCTCTTTTTCAATCTGTAGCGCTGCTGCTTCTTCTAATAAAGCAATCTCACGACGTAAATGTCTTAGTGACGGCGTCACAATCGCTACAAACATCGCCTCACGCTGACGGCGGAAAGCGGCATGCTGTCTTAAATAACCACGCGCACCAGAATGCAATGCAGCAGACTGCGCTAATGCCAACGCCAATTCTGAAGCTTCGGCACGAGCCTGTAATACCGGTAAAATTTCTTGTGGACCCGCATCCGCTAAATCAGCCAGTGATTTAACCTGTTTTTCTAGACGCTTCACACGCTCGATTAAAGGACTCACATCATCCAGATAAGGATTGGCAATATTGTTAGCACGTTCGATAATTTGCAAACTACCATCAATGATGCCGAGAGCCATACCAATCTGCAACAAGATAAAACCAGGCTTGATACGTTGGATATAGTCTTTGAACTCTTCAGGCTGAGCGAGTACATTATCGTCACTGATTTCCACATCGGTAAAGGAGAGAATCAGAGTACGAGTTCCTTCTAAAGCGCAGAATTCCGGACAAGGGCTTAATCTGATACCAGGCGCATCACAAGAAGCGACGAACATGACATAGCCACCCTCTTCAGTTTCTGCCGTAACCGCAACTAGATGGTCATCACCCAAATTAGAAACCCAAGGTAGACCACCGGATACGATATAACCGTTTACAGTACGCTCTGCTTTGAGGTTATTCTTTTCAATGGCTGATAAATGCTTCATCGTGTTAGACATACCAGTACCCGCCAAGGCACGCACATTTAACACATCAGAAAGAAACTTCTCTTTGACACGTGGGTTATTACTGCGCGACAAATACCATGCACAAGCCGCTTGGCACCATGAGGTAAAAGCAGTCGCACCGCACGACTGACCAACCGCACGCAACACATCAACTTGTGCTGCTAGACCTGCTGCAATACCACCCTCTTGCTCGCTGCCTACCGCTGCAAAACCGCCTAACTCGCCTAGACCACGTAAATACTCTTCAGGATAAAGACCATCCTCATCAATCTTGCGAGCTAAAGGGGCTAGTTTTTCTTGAGCATGAGAGCGAATCGCCTCTAAACGTTCAGAAAAACTCATGCGTAGGGCTCCAATTCTGGATTAATAGAAGTTTTAGCCAAGTTGTTGGCATAGTTACATAAAGTAGCTAAAGCCACGCCGAGTACAACTTCTAAGGATTGCTGTTCACCATAGCCCGCATCAAAAAATGCCTTTAATTCCTCATCGCTAACTGCGCCCTTTTCACGCATAACAGCTTGAGTAAAAACGGCTAAAGCGTTGAATTTAGCATCCGATAGGGGTGTGGTTTGACGTAACGCTTGAATTTCAGATTCTTCGAGTAATTTTTTCTTAACACTCAAAGCGGTATGACCAGCTACACAGAATGCGCAACGATTTAGAGTAGCTGCGGTAATTTGCACTACTTCACGCTCAGCAGCAGATAAAGAAGAACGTGCATTCATCGCACCCACTTCCTGATACATTTCTAAGGCACTAGGAGCGCCTGCTAAAACACCGATCAAGTTAGGTAAGAAACCATTATTTTTCTTAGCGGTTTCAACACGTGCTTGGGCTTCAGTTGGAGCAGACTCAATAGTATGAACAGTTAAACGACTCATTGTATATTCCAAAAAAATTATTAGTTAATAACTGAATACCATCATAATCAAATTTTTATATCTTGAAAAATGATAAAAAACTCTTTGCTTATGACTTAATGGAATATAGAATGATGTTTTCTTAGAAGAAGTAACTAAGAAGAAAGTTTAAGGTGACGGCCCCCAAAAAAGAGGGACTCGTCAATCTGAAGAAATTAATCTCTGGAAAAGAACTGACCGTTAAAATCGACGGTCACCAGATTGCCGTCCATTTCACCCATCCCTGGTGAGTTTATTGGCATACCCGGCGCTGCCACTCCTCTGACGCTATTATCAGCAAGCATTTTTTGCACCACATTAGCCGGCACATGCCCTTCAACCAATTGACCCGTTTCTTCTAAAATTGCCGTATGACAAGAGGCGAGCTCCATTGGCACACCCAATTTATGCTTAACCAGACCCATCTGATTTGACTTAATCGTTTTTATTTCAAAACCAGCATCACGCATATGCTCTACCCAACCAGAGCAACAGCCGCAGTTAGGGTCTTGATACACTGTCATGGTATGTGCCGATGCCTGAGCAGCATAAGAAGCTGCTAACAAACTGGCTGCAACAAGCCATTTTTTCATAAATAACTCCAATACTTTTGGTATTTTTCTTAATAAGTAGATAAGTAAATTTTACCTTTCTGTCAGTTCTCGGATATTGTTTTTAATCAAAAGCACCTAGACTTAATAGAAGAACATAGCAAAAGCCCGCACAATTTTAAATTGAACGGGCTCCTACACAGCGCGAGTAAAAACAAGAACTAGCGTATCTGCTCAAAATACAGAGCAACACCAGTGGCTTGCTCCATGCGATCCATATAATTTCTTACATTGCTCGGGTACTTAACACCTTTCACAATACTTAGCATGCGTAGTAATGGGTAAATTAAAAAATCACCTTCATTAACTGTGTCATGATCAGCAAGTACTGTATCAAGCGTAGCTAATTGGGATTCCACTTCCTTGATCAGCTCTGGACTGTTATTAATTAAGGCTTCAAAACTACCAAAGTTCTTAGTCTGGCGAGTTTTGAATGCCTCACGCGCTTCTGCAGTAGCGAACTCAGGTAAATCTGCTTCTGCCAAACGTGGAATCGTGAGTTTAAACACAGTCATTGCGGCGGCATCCCACCATGCCTTAAAAGGATTACCCTCAGCTAATGGGCTAACGATTTTTTCACCATGCTGTTCATCAAGATAATGAACTACATCCATACTCTCAGCCATATGACTGCCATCAGCCTTTTCTAAAATAGGTGTGGTCTTCTTACCCACCAACTTAGTTGGACCATCAACATCATTTTCTAGAAAAAACTGCAAATCCAGAGGAATATCCTTAAGGCCGAAGATCATTCGAGCTCTAGTACAAAAGGGACAATGGTCATAAACATATAATTTCATCAATTCTTCTCCAATCATTCTATTGTTTACTTAATATAGATAGAGGAGCCATCAATGACTCCTCACACTCTTTAGTACAAGTAATTAATTAGGCGATACTTTCGACGATGCCACCTTCAACACGCAATGCCGTACCGGTAGTAGCACTTGCTTGCTCTGAAGCAGCGTATACACATAAGTTAGCCACTTCTTCAGGGCTAGCAAAACGGAATAACAGGGTTGAAGGACGATTTTCTTTAAGGAAAATGGCTTCCATCTCTTCCGCAGTCACACCACGCTCCGCCGCCAAATCAGCCATCATCTGAATCGCACCTTCGGTACGGGTTGGGCCAGGAAGCACCGTATTAACCGTAACACCAGTACCCGCTAATACTTTAGCTAAACCGCGTGACAAACCTTGGATGGCACTTTTACTCACACCATAGTGAACCATCTCGGTTGGGATATTAAGTGCTGACTCACTTGAAATAAACTGAATACGACCCCAACCGCGATCACGCATACCCTTGGCATAGTGACGAGATAAGCGGACACCACTCATGATGTTGACCTGAAAATACTCTTCCCATAACTCATCATCAATATCAAAATACTCACGTGCACCATAAATACCTAAACCATTAATCAGAATATCAGCATCCGGACGAGCGGCAATTAATGTCGCTGTACCTTCAACTGTACCTGGATCAGCCACCACACCACTCGCATCGTCACGACCTGAGTCAGCATTAACTTTAGCAACGGCTGCATCGACACGACCTTGGTCACGACCAACCACTGTTACTTGAGCTCCGGCTTTAGCAAGGCCCGTAGCAATCGCTAAACCAATACCGCCTGTAGAGCCGGTTACAATCGCTGTTTTGTTTGAAAGATCAATAATCATTTTGTATATATCCTGTCTATAAATTTAATTAATTAGTCGAAACGAAATGCTGAGATTGTCGTTTCTAACACCTTATCTGAAAAAACTTTTTTACCAACTGCACCTTGCGCTGCTCCCGCAGCTACTAATAAAGGCAATAGATGCTCTTCAGCACCCGTTGGGTGGCATAGACGTGCATGAGGTGCCTGGGTCCAATTGCCTAATAATTCGTCACGCTCCTCGGAGTCACTTTCAACCGCATTCGTTAACCAAGTATCAAACTCTGCAGAAATTGGTGTAAAACGTGGATCCCCGTAACCCCGCATATTGTGAAAACTCATACCACTACCGATAATTAACACGTTCTCATCACGTAATGAAGCGAGTGCTTTACCCATCTCAATGTGTGCTTTGGCTGCCATATCTTGCCTTAAAGACAATTGAATCACTGGGATATCCGCTTTAGGGAAAGCCACTTTCAGTGGAATAAACACTCCATGGTCATAGCCACGCTCTGGATGGACTTGGGCAGCTAAACCGTGTTGAGTAATTAAGTCTGCCACCTGCTCTGCTAAGGCAGGCTCACCAGGTGTTGGATAAGTTAACTCATAGGTATGAGCTGGGAAACCGTAATAGTCATAAATTAATTCTGGCTTAGCATGACCCGTCACAGTAAACTGTGGCTCTAACCAATGGCCTGAAACCAAAACAATGGCTTTAGGTGCTTGTGGCAAGCTAGCTGGAATACTCTTTAAAAAGTTTGCCGTCTTATCCCAAGCATCCGCAGGATTCCAATCCATGAAAAAACATGGACCTGCACCGTGAGGAATAAAGAAAACGGGTTGTCTTTCTTGTTTTTGATTGTTCATCATAATTACCTCCTTAATTCGATTGATACCAGTATAGTTCCCATTTATACTAGTAACAATACAGCAAATCACCATAAGACCTCATACTATTAGTGCGAGGCTATTTAGAGAGAATTGATTAATGGATCGCATCACCAGTATGAGGGTCTTTGTACGCGCCGCCGATGCGGGTAGCTTCTCAGCTGCAGCCAGACACATTGGTATGTCTGCCGCCATGGCAACTAAACATGTGGATGCACTTGAAGTACGCCTAGGAGTAAAGCTATTTCACCGCACCACCAAACGCAAGAGTTTAAATTTGACGGAAGCTGGTAGTGAGTACTTAGAAGCTTGTGAGCGCATTCTTGCGGATATTGATGAAACGGAAGCTGCCGTTAGTTCTCAGCGCATCAAAGCCAGCGGCTTACTCCGTATGAATGCACCGGTATCATTTGGTGCGCGATTTATAGCGCCCTTAGTGCCTGAGTTTTGCAAGCGACATCCTGAGGTTAAGCTAGAACTTGGCTTAAATGATAGCCTACAGGATCTGATTGCCGGCAGTTGGGACTTAGCTATTCGCATTGGTAAATTAACGGATAGCCCTTTGAGGGTACGCCGTTTAGGTGATAGCTGCATGCAGGTCTGCGCCTCACCTGACTATCTGGATACACGTGGTGTTCCTCGTACAGTAAAAGACTTGACCCAACATAACTGCCTTAGCTACACCCTCTCCACCATGCAAGACAGTGAACACTGGGCTTTCGGTAAAAAAGGCGAGTATCATGTACCAGTCAGCGGTGACCTTATCTCTAATAATGGCGATGCCCTAGTGGCCGCTGCAGTCGCTGGTCAAGGGGTGATTTATCAACCGAACTTTATCGTTTATGAAGCGGTTAAACGTGGTGATTTAGTAGTTTTAGAGCTAGACAAGCCCGCCATCGAAATTGGTGGTATCCACGTACTGTATCCACCGGATCGACATCCGCCGGCTAAAGTACGGGTGATGATTGATTATTTGGTGGAGATGTTTTCTGAAGAAGCATAACTAAATTTCTCATCCATATAAATAAGTCAATTTAATGACAAAAGATATATACCTTCTAAAAGGTTAGTATATATACAGGTATTGTTGTTTTTGAGGCAGTATTTTGTATATTCGTCAGTATTTTTATTCTCTTCGAGCTTCAAAAGGCTTATTGGGTCCCGGAGCAGATTCCGCCTTTTACCCGCTGGCTGATCCAAAAGTTCGTAAGCGTGTCTTAGTCGCTCATTTAGTACAAAGCGTTCAACGCCGCAGTGAGCAATTTATTGGTAAACCATTAGGTAAATTGCTGTTTCATGGTTGGATCAAAGATGCTCCCGGTAGTGATCGCTTTGAAGCATCCGGCTTATCCAAACATATTGTCACTGACTTTTTAGGTGACGATGCGTTGACCATCGAGATAGATCCTCGAAAACTTATTCGGATTGTTGATACCCGTCCTTCTTCTTTAGCTTTTATCTGGGATGGTGACTGGGATCTTTGTCGTGGCGACTTGAGAGTAGGTTCACGCTATCTCTTTATTAGCGATTTGGATAAACATCGTACTGACCTAACAAAAACTCAACGATATCAAGATTTAATAAGCTGTATTGAGAGCGGAAATCCTTGGGCCTCACATCAGCTTGGCGTCTTTTTAGATACGCCAGAAAAAATCCTAAACTACTTGCAAGTCTATCTTGATTTTCTTGATGATATGGCAGTCCATGGCTTTAATGCCGGCAGGGGTAAAGATCCTCTAGGGGTTGCAATTAGTCGTGAAGGTAAGATTCTTAAGGTAAATAAAGGCCTTCATCGCTTAGCCATGGCTCAACACCTTGGTCTCCCCTCAGTACCGGTACAAGTCTGTCATATTCACCGTGACTGGTGGAATAAAATCACCGCCGGCACCACGGGCGAAGAAGCTCTACTAAAAATGCAAAAGGCCCTTAGCTCCTGTGTACCTGAGGAGTCACCCGGCCCGCTAGATGATATCTCCTAAGCTTTTTTGAAGCTCAGGGCTTAACAGGCTAAGAGCAACTCCACCTTTTTACTAACGCGAAAGCTCTTGACGCACAATTGCAGCACCCGCACTTAATGCACGAAGCTTTCCTCTAGCCACCTCACGTGATAAAGGTGCCATGCCGCAGTTAGTACAAGGATACAACTTATCTGCATCGACAAACTGCAAGGCTTTTCTCAAGGTGTTAGCCACTTCTTCAGGCGTTTCAATGGTGTTAGTGGCCACATCAATCGCCCCTACCATCACTTTTTTTCCTCTGACAAGTTCAATCAAGTCGATGGGTACATGCGAGTTTTGACATTCTAGCGAAATGATATCTATCCCTGATTGCTGTAGTTTTGGAAAAGACTCCTCATATTGTCGCCACTCAGAACCCAGTGTTTTTTTCCAATCGGTGTTCGCCTTAATACCATAGCCATAGCAAATATGCACCGCAGTCTCGCACTTAAGGCCTTCAATTGCTCTCTCTAGCGTCGCGATGCCCCAGTCATTTACATCATCGAAAAAGACATTAAAGGCCGGCTCATCAAATTGAATAATATCTACACCTGCTGCTTCTAATTCCTTAGCTTCTTCATTAAGGATTTTGGCAAATTCCCAAGCTAGCTTCTCACGACTTTTATAATGGTCGTCGTAAAGCGTATCAATCATGGTCATAGGACCCGGCAAGGCCCATTTGATTGTTTGATTACTTTGTTGGCGCAAAAACTTAGCATCTTCCACAAATACGGGCTTCGTACGAGCTACCGCGTCAACCACTGTTGGAACACTAGCATCATAACGGTCACGGATTCTCACCGTTTCGCGTTTCTCAAAATCCACCCCACTAAGATGCTCAATAAAGGTGGTCACAAAGTGTTGGCGCGTCTGCTCACCATCGCTAATAATATCAATCCCTGCTTGTTGCTGTTCGAACAAGGCTAAACGCAATGCATCGTGTTTGCCCTCCGTCAGCACCTCCCCTTCTAATAGCCATGGAGACCAAAGTTTTTCAGGCTCTGCAAGCCAAGAAGGTTTAGGCAAACTGCCAGCAGTTGATGTAGGTAATAATTTTGTCATGATAAATACGTGTTTAATTAATTAAAGAGTATAGCTAGCTGCCCATTTCTCAAGAAGTTGTTGGTGCGGTTTAATGAAGTGCTCTTCAGTAAATTTGCCTTGCTCTTTGGCTAAGGTGGTTCGCTCTTCGCGATCGTAGACAATTTGGGTTAGTGAATGGTCTTCATGATTTAAGCGGGGCTCATAGCATTTACCCGCAGGTGAGTTAGCATTGTAAATTTCTGGGCGGTAAATTTTTTGAAACGTTTCCATCGTGCTAATCGTACTAATCAATTCAAGATTGGAATAATCACTCAGCAGATCCCCACTATGGTAAAAAGCAAATGGCGCTTTACTGCCTTTAGGCATAAAATAGCGCACTTTTAAACCCATCTTATCAAAATACTGATCTGTCAAAGAATACTCATCTTGCTGATATTCGATACCCAAAATAGGATGCTCATTACCGGTGCGGTAATACGTTTTAGTGCTAGAAACGCTCAGACAAATCACGGGCGCTTTATTAAAGTTTTCTTTGAAAACTGTAGAATTCACCACGTACTTAAACAACTTACCGTGTATATCGCCATAGCCTTCCGGTAAACTGAATTCACTTTTATCTTTATTGTGTTCAGGCAGTAAGACGCTAAAGTCATAATCACGCACATAAGAAGAAAAACTATTACCAACGATCCCTTGAAAGCGTTGATTATTTTTATGATCAATAATATGCGTATTGAGGACTTCAATAATTGGAAAGTCTTCGCCCCTGCCTTCCACATCAAGGTCGACAGAAACAATTTCAATTTCTACTGAATAGCGATCGCCTTTAGGATTATCCCAATCCGCCAAACTATTAAAGCGGTTGTTGATCATTCGGATAGTATTACGCAAATTTTGCTGACGGCTCTCGCCTCTGGCTAGATTAGCGAAGTTAGTGGTTAAACGAGTATCGTCAGAAGGTGTATAGTTCTCGTCAAAACTGATTTTTTTTATATTTAATGCAAATTTTTTGGTCATTTTAATGGCTTCCTACTGCCCTAAATTATTCTTGTACATTTCATAATAGAATGAAGCTCGAATGTGTCTATTGTAGAAAATGAAACAAATGAAGTAAAATGGTCTTTTTTCACTACTCCATGAATTTCTCTCATAAATCATATTGGAGCCAATATTCGGCATTTTATTTTTAGTGACAAGCAAGTCCTGACCCTTCAGCCAAAACTTGCTACAACGTCAGACGCGATTCTGATTAATTGCTGGCGCGCAAAATCTTCGCAGCTTCAACCATATTAGTCAGCGCTGGAATGACTTCAGACCATTGACGGGTTTTGAGGCCACAATCTGGATTGACCCATAGACGTTCAGCAGGAATACGCTCAGCGGCTTTTTTCATCAATCCGACCATATCCTCTACAGTCGGAATATTTGGCGAGTGAATGTCATACACGCCGGGACCCATTTCGTTTGGATAATGGAAATCCTTAAAGGCATCTAGTAGCTCCATATCTGAACGGCTTGTTTCAATCGTAATCACATCTGCATCCATCTCCGCAATTGAAGCAATGATGTCGTTAAATTCTGAATAGCACATGTGGGTATGGATTTGCGTCTCATCACTCACACCGTTAGCCGTAATACGGAAGCTTTCAATGGCCCAATCCAGATAATCCTTCCATTGCGACTGACGTAGTGGAAGGCCTTCTCGTAACGCCGCCTCATCAATCTGAATCACGTTCACGCCGGCTTTTTCTAAATCTAATACCTCTTCGCGAATAGCTAATGCTAATTGCTGACAAGATACTGATCGGGGTTGGTCATCACGTACAAAAGACCAATTTAGAATGGTCACCGGCCCCGTCAACATACCCTTCATTGGCTTATTAGTGAGAGATTGTGCATAAAGCGTCCACTTAACTGTCATCGCTTCTGGACGACTAATATCACCAAATAAAATTGGTGG
>LSQX01097450.1_pt1 | contig 20799 bp, 14 predicted proteins | sample 654561 | NCBI WGS metagenome assembly LSQX01 (sample SAMN04489861, study PRJNA283612) | anaerobic digester metagenome | isolation source: 4 biogas reactors fed with cattle manure at either 37C or 55C with and... | place: Denmark: Kongens Lyngby | collected 2014 | reverse complement strand
CCTTAGCACCAAGACTTGTACAGTATGTAGACAGAGCAAGAACAGCAAGTGACCAGGAAGCAGCTAACACAGTCTTTACAGCAGTTAAGTTGGCAAATCTTGAGGCACCTTTAGCAGACGGGGATAGTTTTAATTTAGAAGATACCTTGTATGCTGTAACTAATAAGAAATGGGCTGTTTCAGCGTATACAGTAGCTGATCCTCTTACAGAGCCTCCTCAGGAATTTTTCAACATCATGCTTGAAATCCTTGCTGATTTCGATTTGAAATCATCTGAGGCTGATGCAGACACCTCGATTATAGTTGCGAAAAGCGCTGAGGGTAAATTATCTGTAACATTGGATTACGATGGAACTGGATATCTTGAAGCTGATGGTGACTATAAAGTAAGTGAATAATTATTATTTTCACACCCATCACACAGGGCTTTGCCCTGTGTGATGGTATATTCCAAAATCTAATAAATACCAAAGGTAGGATAGTATATGGAGGATTATATTGTATACGGTATTGTTTTAATATACGGGATACTGATAGGAAGCTTCCTAAATGTATGTATCTATCGTATTCCCGAGGAACTAAGCGTAGTTACTGGACGATCTCATTGTACTAACTGTAATAGAAAGCTTAAATGGTATGAGTTAGTACCTATAATAAGTTACATATTTCTGCTTGGGAGATGTAGAAGCTGCAAATCCCATATATCTATTCAATACCCAATTATTGAAGCACTTAACGGATTAATGTATGTGCTTGTTTTTTATTTCTACGGGTGGGATTCTATATATGCCCTTTTGTTAAGTATAGTTTATTGCTTTGTGATTTCAGCCTTAATTGTACTTAGTGTAATCGATTTTAGAACGAATATAATACCTCCTGGTATTAACATATTTCTATTAGTGATGGGTCTGGCCGCCGTAATGATAAAGTATTTTGAAAGTGGTAGGGGAACGGATGTAGTATTGGATCATACAATAGGATTTTTTGCTATAAGCCTCTTCTTGCTATTAATTTACTATGCTACTAAGGGATTGGCTATCGGAGGCGGTGACATTAAGCTGATGGCCGCTGCTGGACTTCTTCTTGGGTGGGAGCTGGTAATTGTAGCTTTCTTTCTAGGCTGTATATTGGCTGCTATTATACATCCTCTAAGGATGAGAATAAAAAATGTTGGCAGGTCATTGGCATTCGGACCATACCTGTCAGTTGGAACAGTGTTGGCCTTGTATTTTGGCAGGCAAATGATTTCATGGTATATTGAGAACTTTTTTGTATAGGATTAGCGACTTTAAATTGACAAAATAAGAGATTATATTTAACATATACATATGGAATGTGTATACATAAGCATTATGTATCAATATGTAGTGTTATGGGGGAGCAAGATGGCTAAAAAGGTATTAAGCATACTTATTGGGTCAGAATGTACAAAGGTATGCGAATTGAATTATAAGAAAAAATATAAGAACAAGGGCATTCGTGTATATCGAAGCTTAGTTTTTGAGACACCGAAGGGTTCTGTTGAAGATGGCTTTATTAAGGATATGAAGGTCTTTGGTGAAGAGCTTAAAATCTTACTTAAAGCAGCTAAGATTAAATCTGATAAGGTGATTTTTTCTATTAATTCCAGTAAAATAGCTAATAGAGAAATTGTTATGCCCCCAGTTAAAGAAAAGAAAATTATGGATATCATCAAGACAGGGGCTTCTGAGTATTTTCCAATTGATGTGGATGAATACATCCTGTCTTATCGAATTATAGAAAAGACTACTGCTGCTAGTAAGCGTAATCAAAGGAAAATTGATAAAAAGGAAAAAAAGCTAGCTAAGAAGCAAGCAAAAGAGAATGAAAAGGCTTTAAAGAAAAAAAGTAAAACTGAAATAATAGCAGAAAACATGGAATTAATGGATTCTATAGATGCTGAGACTGATTATAATAACACAGAGAATGATAAAATATCCTTAGAAAATCAAAGCAAGGAAATTAAGAATCAGATGCGTCTTGCTGTTTATGCTGCTCCAGCAGCAATGATAAAGAATTACTATAGTTTTGCGAAGCTTATGCATCTTGATATTTTGGCCATAGATTACTACGGCAATAGCAGCTATCAGGCTATAAGGCGCCAGAGTAAGCGCGGAATAAATGTATATGTTCAGATGAATGAGCAGGATACAATAATAAGCATTCTAAAGAATGACATATTAATTCTTCAAAGAACCGTAAGCTATGGTCTTTATAAGCTAATAAATATTATACAGGAGCGTGGTTATGGTCAGGACGGCGACGAACAAGATCCCATAGTTCTTCTTCGTGATAATGATATGCTTTCAAGAGACGAGGGAAATATTGAATTGGAAGAGGTGGCTATAAGCGATAGCTATGGTTCTACAGCTTCTAGACAGGCTCTTAGGGAAAGTATCAGAGAGTCTTTATTCACATTAGTCGGTAATGTAGTAAGGATGTTGGATTATTATAAATCAAGCCATAAGCAAATAGATATAGATACAATATTTCTGACAGGTGCCTTAGTGGAAATTAAAGGGGTAGAGAAGTTCTTTAGCACAGGCATTGGTCTACCTCACAAGCTCATGACAAAGCTATCTTCAGTAAGTGCCAGTAAGAGAGCGACTGCCTTTAGAATAAATCCCAGTAATTTTCTTTCCCTAATCGGAGCTGTACTAAGCCCTACGGATTTCGTACCATATGAGTTCGTGCTAAAGAAGCAAAGAAGAAGCATGGTTATAGCCACTACATTCTTAACATTAGTCTGCCTAATAGGCTCTATCGGGACTGTATATGTTTCATATACCGATTATCAAATGGCTTCGATGGAACTTGAGGAGATAAGGTCAGAATATGAGAGTATGGAGTTATTAAGCGGAGCACATGATGCTTATGATCTTGCTACTGCCGAGCTTATGGATCTTGAGAAATTCGAGGAGATGACTGGCAGTAACAATGATAAAATTAAGGATGTTATCGAGCAAATGGAGAAAAAGCTACCCAGTAGTGCGGTTATACATTCCATGAAATTTACTGAGACAGGAGTCACTATGAATGTAACTGCAAATGATGAAGGGACAGGCTCAAATGCATTGATTGCGAAGATATTGAAGCAGCTTAAGGGAATTGAGTATTTTCAGGATAATGTTGATATATCGGGAATCAATGTAGAGAATAGAGATGGTATCTCAAAGGTTAACTTCGTGATTACTTGTACCTATGTAAATTAGGTATTGGGGGTATTTATGATAAAGAAAAAAGGTAAACAAATAAAATTTATTGTAAGCCTAATCAGTGTAGGCATTTTTGTCATTTCATATTTTATTATATATGAGAGATATGCTGATAGAACTACGGATGCCTATAATGAAATAGAATTTATAAGGCGACAGATGCGTGATAGAGAAGAAATGCTGATACAAGAGGAAGAGGTTTTAATTTCCTTAGAGGAGGTCAAGGAGCAAAAGCAAGAAATTATTGATAGCTATCCAGTACATATAGCTAAAGAGGATAATTTTATGTTCGTTGAGAAGCTACGGGAAAATTTAAATATTAGTATAATGTCTTTGGATATATCAGATAATACCAGCTTTTATAAAACCATATTGCCTGCTGTAGAAGAGGATATTAAGCATGACGGGAATCAGGAGGATACTGATACACAGCTTACTACAATGAATGGTGTCGTGAATACTATATCCATGAGCTTTCTTACCAGCTATGAGGGCCTTAAGGAGTTGTCAGAATATATAAGAAATTATCCTGAACCCACGGTTATTGACAATGTATCCATAAGCTATGACAGCTCTACGGGAGCACTGGCAGGTAATCTTATATTAAAAAGGTTTGCTTTAACTGGTACTGGAAAAGAATATAAGGGAACATACATAGATGGTATTGACATAGGTACTGATAATATCTTTGGTACAGCTGGTAGACAAACTGAGAATAATGATGAAATTAATGAGCAGGATTAAGAGCTATAGGAGGTCAAAATTATTCCCGGGAGATGAGACAAATGAGGCGAAATCATAGCATAAAAGCAGGATTGAAATTAGATGATAAAGGCTTTTCCCTTGTGGAGCTAATAATCAGCATTGCTATACTTGTGATTATCATGGTTCCTCTAATGAGTAACTTCATACGTTCCATGCAAATGAATAAAAAGGCCGAGAAATATCAGCTTCAAAGTAATCTAGCCGCAAGTCTTATGGAAGGGCTAAAAGCTTCGACAACTAAGGAAATTATCAATGAATTTAATGGACCTAAGGATTCATTTGAAATAATCCCAAATGATATAGATGATATTATGCGACTTGAGCTGATTGCTCCTGGTGAATATAAAAAAAGAGAAACAGGTATTTATGATGAGCAGGCAACCGACTATTATGCAATACATGGAGTTATAGCTGGTGGTTCTGCTTATGATGTATTTATAAGGCTTGATGCAGCAACTGAAAGCTATAAAACTGAGGCAGACGATCTAAATAATTATCCTATGCCAGAAATTATAAATCTTGATGAAGAGGCTAATGGACTCTTATTCTCAGACGGTAGCTCAGTATATAAATCGAATGAAACAGATCCGGATGGGAAGACTTTGGAGGCTTTAGTACAGCTGGGTGAGGAATATGCTTATTCCACGCTTTATAGTAGTCAGGCCTATCTGGATTATCTGACTGCTTATAATCAGTGGTTAGTCGCTTGTAATGAAGCAGCGATGAAGGGTATTAGTCCGCCGCCAGAGCCTACCCCACCCACATTAGCTAGCCTGGGTCTTGATATATATACCGACGCAGATTATATTAAGAAGTATGTTACAAAAAACATGATAATTACGGTTAATGATACTTCTGTTTCCTATGAAATTAAATATAACTGCTATTTGTGGGCTCCTATTGATATTACTCATCAGATTGATCAGGTAAAATACGCTAGTACAGTAGAGAATATTTATTTGTTTTATAAGCAGTCCATATTTCAAAGCGCCCTTAATCCCGGAGACAATACATATGCAGATATTATCTATATACATAACAAGGAAGCAGAAAATAAGGTGAATTTCTTTATAGCAGACCAAAATAATACTCTGTTTAACCCAATAAAAATTGAGAGGCCTACAGATGATTCGGTAAAAGTATTCACCAATGTCTTAAGTTATGAGGCTAATACAGGTATGCTTCCAATAAATCCGACTTTGGTTAATACCTATGAGCTTAACCGAATATTTGATATAACAATCGATATATGTAAGGCAGAGACAGAGCAGTCTAACCGTTACAAGGAAGTATATTATACATTAAATTCCACGAAGGAAAGATAAGATAGAGGATGTTATAGAAGGGATGGTAAGCATGAAGATAAGAAAATTAAATAATCAGGGCTCAACACTGCTTACCGTAATCATCATCATTGCCTTTATCGGTATATTAGGCTCTATGATGCTTTCTGTAACCATGACTAATTTGCAGATGAAGATGATTGAAAGAAAGTCTAAGGAGAATTTCTATACATGTGAAAGCACACTGGATGAAATGAGAACCAGACTTCATGAGATTACAGTAGAAAAGATTAGGGAAGTTTATGAAGATGATATATTAATGAATATGTCGACTTATATAGCATTAACAGATGAAGAGCTTAAAACTGAGCTAAGGAATAAGGTTTCCTTAGGGCTTGTTAAGGATGAGCTTGGAAATACAATGGGCATAAATGATATTGATTTGCTAGCTGGAATCCCTGTAGGGGGGAAGGATAACCTTATATCCTTAGAGTTTGAGCCTTACCTGACACCTTTGCCTATAGAGGGATACATAGTTAGAAATATCGATATCAGTGAAAGTAGTATAAGTATAATGCCACAAGAGGGTATTGCATTCAGCAATATTTTAGTGAGTATGACTGTAAATGATTTTGAAAGCAGAATTCGTACGGATATTATTGTAGAACTTCCAGAATTTTTATTTGATGATGGCTTACAAACTATTATATATAGAATGGAGCAGCCCTATAAGGATTATGCTCTTATAGCAGACGGTAGGATAGAGTCTGATCAGTTCTTTGGAAGCAACCATATTAATGGTAGTGTATATGCAGGCAGAGGAATCACCGTGAGTAGCCAAATGACTGATAATCATAGCCTTGTAATTAATGGTGGCAATATAGTAACAAGAGGGGATATTAGTGTTGAAGATACAGGAAGACTAGATATAGATGGAACATATAAGCTTGATGAGGAGGGGAATTCGGTTCCTATACCTGCCACGATATGGGCAAATAATATAAAGACTGATACCACACTACCTATAAGCTCAAGCTTTACTTTACCCACTACCATAGAGATAGATGGAATTTGCTTAGTTAAGGACGATCTAACTCTTAACGGAAGCTTTAGCGAGGTATCTATAAGGGGAGCATATGTAGGTTATACCGGTACAAGATCTTCCTTGGGTAGCTCCATAATTGTAAATGGAAACGAATCGTCCCTCGATTTATCAGGGCTTGATTCCCTAATTCTTGCTGGACGTGCCCATGTATCTGTCGATGATAATAAGGGAGGCTTAACCAATACAACTGACATAATGACCGGTGAATCCGTAGCTATTAAGAGCAATCAAAAGGCATACCTTATTCCCGGAAGGTTCATTAATGGACCCATTAGAGAAATTCGTCGTAACCCGATCACCAGTTCGGATATTAGTGAAAATAATATACCCGAGGTGAATTTTGAGGAGCTTGACCCTGCTTTGGATATCAACTATCTATCATACGTGGATCCTGTCCGCCCATTTATGATTGCATCGAGACAAACCATAGAAGGAGATACTGCGACAGTACTATATTATTATTATCTGGGATTTGAAAGTGGTAAGCTGGCAGATGATTATCTACGTGAATATATTTCAAAAGATGAATTTGCCTTAGACAAGACTGAGCCCTTTAAGATACAAGAGCTAATCCTACCTAATCCTGATGAAAAAGAGGTCATAGCTGCCGGCAATCTAATGTCCTATAAGGCTGATACTCTACCTAAGGTAGGGTTTATAGATGGGATCAGCAGTAGATATAGTCCGGATCCTACAGCTGACATAAATATTAATCATGAAATTAGCTCTATTAATTTGGATAATCCTGTATTTATGGGAAATGAACTCAAGGCTTCAGATACTGTAGGAGGCTTAGAAAGCTTATATAATAAGATAAGCAGTCTTCTTTCCCTTGAAAGCGACAGAATCTATATAAAAGATGATAATGTAGTGAAATCCACGATAATCTCAGACAGCACGACTTATTTATATCAGTGGAGGAGTCTAAATCAAGACAAATATGATTGGATTGATTATTTTTACTGCTATAACTCAGATTATCCACATGACGAAATCCAGACAGATGCTAAAATCATAACTGTTAATGGCGATGCCTATATAAACAATGATTTCATAGGGCTTATGGTAGTAAACGGTGACGTAAACATCTCAGACAATGTCAGTATTGATGGAATGATATTGGCTATTGATTCAGATACTAGAGATTCGGTAGATGTAGGTAATATATACTTGGGGAATAATGTAGACGTTACCGGAAGATTGGCTGCAATGGGTGATATTATCCTTGGTACTAATAATACATTTACTGCCTCTGATCAGACATTAGAGCAGTTATTTATAGATCAGTCAGAGGTGCTGATATACATATTTAAAAACTTGGAGAAATCGATACTATATACAAGAACGGATCCCGCAGACAATCTTGTTGATTTATCTACAATGATTTATTACAGGAATTGGCGAAGGGAATAAAGACCATGAAGAGGGTGACATATTTGAGGGATAGTAGAGGATTTACCTTAATCGAATTAATTATAGTTATGGCCATTGTTGGTATTATTAGCTTAGGAACCATACTTGGAGTAGGTATATTAGGCTATGGAAATGCCAAAAGTGCTACCGCTAGGATTAAAAGCTTATCAGACAATGCCAGAATAGAGAATATGACAAAAAAGGAAGAGTATTTTCTTGTGATATATCATCAGGATAAGAATTACTACCTTTCTATACAGACAGAAAAGAATGGCATCAGGATAAATAAAAAGACAGAAAAACTCGATCTTAGAAAAGGGAGCATAAGCTTTCAAAATAAAGATGGGAATAGATTTCTTATTAGCTCACAAGCAGTAGAGGGTGTAGATGTTAGGGATAAGCTAGAGATAGAATTTACTAAGGAAACTGGTGGATTAAAGACAAACTATTTGAGTGAGATAGTTAAGTCTATAGAGGTTGAATGTAATAAGAGCTCTTACAAAATACATTTTGTTGAGGCTACGGGTAAAGCATATGTTGATTAAGAATTAATGAGGTGATAGATATTGAAAATATCTAAAGATAATAGAGGAGTAAGCATGATTGAATTGGTAATTGCACTTATGATTTCTGCAATAATCATATTAATGATTATGTTCTTCTTAAATAATGCTTCGAGGGGCTTTCGTCTTACAAATGATGAAGTGAATCTACAGATGGAGGCACAGACTATTCTAAATCAATTAAGTAACCTTGCCATGGAGGCTCTAGATATGGAAGCCCTAAAGATGGAGGATTATCCGAGTCTGCAAGGTGAGAAGAGATTTATCTTCAAATATAAGGAGGATGAGTATTATACCATAATCCTTAATGATAGCTATCTATATCAGGTATTCACAGATAACTTAGAGGAAGCAAGGCTACCATCAATATATAGCAAGGAGCAGAATTTACTGGCAGAATATGTGGAGGATCTCATTATTAAACCTTTTAATAAATCAGTAACTATAGACCTTACTTTATCCTTAGGTACTGATAAAGAAAGGCTTAGGAAGAAGGTTAAATTTAGAAACGAAAGATAGAAGGAGGCGTTGACATGAGAGCATTTATTAAGGTAAGTCTACTGGCGATATTAATAATGGCCTTTACTATAATAATGCCCGGATTCATGGACAACACCAATCATACACAGGCTGCAGATGAGGCAGATTGGTCTGAGGAGATCGATAATCAAGATGCTGATGCCTTTACCATTATTGAGCTTGTTCCTTATAAGGGTATGGCAGAGATAGGTTATCTTATTGGAGGACAGGAGCCGATAGATCCAGAGCTTATACCTTATAATTCTGGGGTACTAAGCTTTTTAGGAGATGCCCTTAATCTTTATCCATCCTATAGGGAGAAGCCATTAGCTACTGGCCAATCACCTGATAATGGCTGGATAAGATCTAGTCATTATATTCTCCAGAACGGATACTTTGAATTGCAGTCACAGTCAGGTCCTGACCTGTATAGTATCTCTGAGGGGAATACTATCTATCATGCGGTTACAGAAGGAAGCGGAACTCATATCGCCAGACTTCCAGCTAATATTACCTTAGAGAACAGCTATGAGAATATATGGAATCCCATAATCCATAAGAAGAACGTAGTAGCTTATTTTAAGCATTCAAGCTATGGAACTGCTGACTTATACAGTAATTCCATCCGTTATAAGCCATACAGTGTTACTAGAGTAGATGATAGTAGCGGTGATTATGATTATGACAGTGAGAACAAAATATTCTATCTAAATAAAGGCCAGGGCTATTATGATGTACGATTTGTCCCTAGCGGTTCAGGCTCCTATTTTATGAGGAATGATTATATTATAGTAGAGGATAATACAGGAGACTATTCATATAGTGGAAGCTTGAACTACACAGCAAGTTCAGGCGGTAACTATATTAGAATAACCAATGCACCTTTATTTAGCTATCAACAATGGTGGGGAGGAATGTACAAATGGGTTCCCAGTGAGGAAGCCCTTTCAAAGCCTTCAAACTATTATCGTGAAGGCAACAGAATATGGATTAAGGGCTATAAGGCATTAGAGGATTATCAATTTACCTTTGAAGGTGAAATAGTAAACAATGAGTGGTTCAAGAGAATGAGTCTAGGAATTCCTAGTGAGCAGGTTAAGGATTTCCCGGTTCGTGTTATTACGCTTACACCTAATCAGTTAAATCAACCCGAAAATCAACACTACATAGATGAAGCCAGCTTATTTTATATCAATGAGAATTACGGCCATAATCAAAATTATCTTCTACTATATGAAAGCTATACCCATGAAGGATTAGCTCTTCCTTCAGGCAGCAAATATTATAATAATGAAAATAAAAAACAAGCGGATTTGAATTTTGCAGTTAATGATTTAAGCTGGGCAAGTGTAGACAAAATATTTAGAAGAGTTGCGGGAATTGGGCAACATAAAGCAGCAGTTATACTAGATTATACATTTTATAGTAAAGCGATAAATGGAACAGGTGCATATGGTCAGCTAAGAAGAGATGTAAATGTGGGTGTAAGCTATACCGGGCAAAGTGCTAGCTCATGTAATATGGCAAAGCTGTTCATTATGATTTATCAGAGAAATATGGTGGATTTTTATAATGCATTTATGAACTCGGAAAAAACTAGCCGCTTAATTACGTCTAGGGCGGTAAATGCTAGTATAAATAGAAGTGGCTCTACTGGTAGCTATGTTCGTCTAGGAAGAAACGATGCCCCAGATTCAAATCAAGCACTTTATTGGAATGGGAATACCTTCCTTGCATTAGGTCTGAATGCTGATGGTAATTTAGTTAGCTATGGGACGAATTTAAATGATACTGCGCTAAAAAGCTATGGAATTAATAATTATAATCTTACGGCTACACCCACAGACCTTTCTGACAATGTGCTGATTATGAATGGCCAGCCGATATTTACCAGTACCTTTGCGGAACCATTATATGTGCCAGACAATAGTGATGCTGTGGATCATCTTAATTCTTTGGATCCTGAAAACCCTGTTAATCCAGGTGGTATTACCATAGGTGATTTTCTGAATGTTATTACCAACAATGGTGAAGGATATGAGAATACGGGTGGTGTGGCCTATCCTGATGGTAGTGATGTTGAGGGGCCTCCCGAGGACGAGACACCACCATCTTCGGGTGATAATCCAGGTGGAAGTAATATCAGAAACTATAAGAGAGTATTGAATATTCAACCAACTGCCGATTTTATGGCTTCTCAAACTGCGATAGAGACCATATTGTCAAATTATGATATACAGATAGTGAATATGACTAGTACAGAATTTAACGGTAGTATAACTGATATTAACTCTAACTACGACATGATATTTATGGGTAGTGGATCAGGCAGATTTAATATGCAGAACCAAAATCATGTTGTAACCACCTTCAATGACAACAATTATCCTGCACGTGGTAATATTTATTTTGCCGACGGTGATACTGTATCTAGTAGAGGCGTTACACACAGATATCGTGGTAATGACATATCACCAGATAAGAAAGCAAAGCTAGAAAGTTTTCTCCAAGCTGGATATCCCATTGTTCTTGATGACCTACTGTACAGAATGGTAGATCCTAGAGGATATGTATCTGTCAGAACCGATACAAACATATACAGCTTTATAGTAAATTCAAAGGCTCGCACTAGCAATTTTCTTACTATGGCTGATTATACAAGTAATAATACTCGTCAGACCTTTAATAACAGACTGAATGCTGCCCTTAGGATTATAAGACCAAATATAAGCCTTGAGCAACCCTTATTACCTGAAACACCGATTAATTATTACACATATGTGGACCAGGCAACTAATCTCTTGACCATAAGGTTTAAGCTATTACCAAAGGGTCCAAGTCCAAGTCATCACAACTATGATGCTTATGTATATCTTGATAAAAATGGTGACGGTTTCTTTGATGCTAGCGAGGAAATACCTATAAATTCATCTGATGGCTCCAATTGGAAGAATATTAGAGAAAGCAGTAATAGAACCTTTAACTGTAGTATAAATCTATCGGGGCTTAACGGTGTTAGGCAGTGGAAGATTCTAATTGAGCGCACAGATAATAGACTTATTCGCGGCTATATAACCGGTTATATAGCTAATTCGAATCCAGAGGTTATAAGTATTCTACAGATTATGGAGTCTTCTTCGAGCTATAATATTGAAGATAGTATAATAGTTAATGAGGATTCATTACTAAGAACATATACACGATTTGATAAGCTAGAGGATTATAGGCTGAACTTTACCACTATGACGGTGCAGGAATTTGAACAGTTATATGTGGGTAATCCATATAACTCATCGAATCTGGAAGGCACAACTAAGCTGTCCTCCTATAATATGCTACTAATGGATAATCCAGTAACGGCTATTAATAATGCTAATGGGGCAGTAACTAATATAAGGGATGAAATAGCTAATAAAAACTTATCGGTCGTATTTACAAAGAATGCACTTGGTTATAGTGATCAAGGTAATTACTATTCAGCCAATAAACAAAGCTTCCTAAATAACAATACCTATAACTTTATCAACCTAGATGCCAAAAACGGTGATGATTTAATATATAGAGATATGATAGGTGATTTTGCTACTAATCCTAGGACTGCCAATGCTCTTATATCGGCATATCTTACCAAGACAAATGAAGGTAGCATAGCCAGATATCCATATCAGATAAACAATGCCATAAGAATAGCTCAAAATAGTTATTCTAACTGGGCTACAGATAACTTTAGCGAGGCTAAGAAGCTTATAGGCTGGTATAGCTTGTCTGATACAGGCCATCCTGCGGTGGTTGAAGCAGGACTGGCAGGAAGCACACCTATTAGTTCTTATATGGGTACTTATAGCTCTTCCCCCAATGATGTGGTAAACAATTACTATCTGTTTAGCAACGGATTATGCTTTTATTCAGGGATTGTGTTATCGCAGGCAGACACTAACGGTAACGATAATGAGATAAAGCTATTTGTGAATACTCTTATAGCTGCTTTCAGAGCATCCACTAGAGTGGTGTCAAGGCCACCGATAATAAATGTTATTGATCCAACTCCTCTACCGGATCCTGATGAGGGGAACAGACCTACAATTACCGTAACGACTGATAATTTTGATGAGAATAATCTGATTCTTACATTTGAGATTAAAGAAAGCTCCTCACCCATGGATTTGTCGATTCTTCTTGATGACATAGCTGAGCCTAGTGGTGACTGGGATGATACAATATATCCTTCAGTATTAGGAGTATTAGGAGAGCCTATTACAATTAACAATACTGACAAGGTTGTAATGAATGGAACCTATGCAATAAAGATACCATCTGATATACTGATAGGAACTCATAAGCTGACATTTAAAGCGTTTAATGCTAATGGAAATACTGCATCTACAGATGTATGGATTAAATACACTCAACTGCCTGTTGTAACCATAAAGGAACCTATATCAGAATCAAGTTCGACAATGAAATATATCTATTTGGATATTGATTACAATGACCTTTTAGATGATGAGGAGTATATGGATCAGGCAGGTTATATGGAGATTATATTCTCAGTTAATGAAGCGCTATCAGACGTAAGCCTTAGGTTAGAATCAATGGGCGCTGATATACCAATAGAAGATTACAGAATCTGCGCATATGACGGAACAGCCAATCGGGATCCTCTTGATTTAAGCCTTTACCATCCCGGTGATCCCGAGACAGAATACCTTCTGCAGCTAAAGATGTCACTAATGATCAACAGGAATATAAGAGAATTTAAGATAATAGCAAAGGATACATATGGGCAGGAGGGCAGCGATTCCTTTACATTATTGCGTCGTAGTCTATTCCCTCTAGATTAAAATATTCGGCACCCGCTGGGACCTTACCTAGTACCGATGGATTACCCGGTGGGATCCTACCTAGTACCTTGGAGTTATTATATGAAACAGGAGATATAAAATGAAGACTCTACTTGATAAAATCAAAAACCACACCATATATAAAAAGGTGATAAATAGAGAGACAGTAAGCTATGGTATATTTGGCATCCTAACTACGATAGTTAACTTTATAAGCTATGAAGGCCTCTATAGGTTGGGGACGCCCAATCTAACAGCTAATTGGATGGCATGGGTGATAGCGGTTACATTTGCTTATATAGTTAACAAATGGAGCGTATTTCGCTCAAGAAGCAGCACCATAAATGCAGAGCTTGCTAAAATGGGAAAGTTCTATGGAGCAAGGCTTGTGTCTTTAGGAGTAGAACAGCTTGGTATGTTCGTATTTGTAGAGAAGCTTGGTATATATCGCTGGCTCATCAAGGGGGCACTATCAATTATAGTAATAATCATTAATTATATCTTTAGTAAACTTTATATATTTAAAAAGTAAGACATGATAGGGTGTTGGTATAATCCCCCTTAGGTAGACAAGTATAACCATAATCTACTAAGGGGGTTTTTGCATTATTATGCAAATTCGACTTAATAACAAATATTGTGCGCAAACAAAAGTTGACATATGCAGGTAAAATGTGTATAATTTATAAATATTCAATCGTAATTTATATATACACTACTAAATATGTGCTAAAACCACTTTATTTGTGTTATAATATAGAATTTTGGGGTTTAATATATGGAGGCAATATGGATTCACGTCGAAAGAAAAAAAGACTTGGGGATATGTTAATTGAGGAATGTATAATAACACAAGATCAGTTAGAACAAGCTTTAAAGACACAGCAAAAGCAGCACCAAAGGCTTGGAGTTATCCTTGTGGATTTAGGGTTTACTGATGAGATGACAATTGCCAAAACACTTACCCAACAGCTTAATTTAGATTACATACAGCTTTCCGGGATATTTATAGATCCCTTAATTGTTGGTCTTGTGAATGAACAAATACTTAGAAAGCATATTGTTATACCATTTGAATTTAGCAAGTCAGATAGCGATACGCTAAGGGTTGCGATGGCTGACCCTATGGAGTTAACCGCTATTGATGACTTGACCTTCATTACTAATTATAAGATAGAACCGGTGATTGCCACCCATGGTGATATCTCAGCAACTATTGACCGTTACTATGGTAGCGCAGAAGCCAAGGCAGTTGCTGAAAGATATAGTCGGGAAAAGGAACTACAGGAAAAGGAGGATGAGCTAGTAACATCCGATTCAATAAATTCCTCACCTATTGTCTTACTGGTAAAGACAACGATTGAGCAGGCCATACGGCAAAGAGCCAGTGATATTCATATTGAACCATTAGAAAAACAGGTTAGGGTACGTTATCGAGTGGATGGGGCTTTATATGAAATCAATAAGTATAATAAAGACTTGCTTCCTGCCATTGTTGCTAGGATAAAGATAATAAGTGGAATGGATATTTCTGAAAAAAGAAATCCCCAAGATGGACGAATCTCAATGGTAGTCGACAGGCAGGAATATGACATACGTGTATCATCCTTACCAACGGTACATGGGGAAAAGATTGTAATGCGTATAAACGCTAAGAAGCAACTGATGAGGTCAAAAAAGGAGCTTGGATTAACCGATAGTGATATGCGCAAGTTCGACGCTATATTAAGACAACCTCATGGCATCATCCTTGTTACAGGTCCTACAGGAAGCGGAAAATCTACAACACTTTACACAGCTCTTAGTGAGATCAATACAAAGGATGTGAATATAATTACCGTAGAGGACCCTGTAGAGGCAACCATCGATGGTATTAATCAGATTCAGGTTAACCCTAAGGCAAAGCTTACCTTTGCATCGGCACTGCGCTCAATTCTTCGCCAGGACCCTAATATCATTATGATAGGTGAGATTCGTGATGGTGAGACAGCTGAGATTGCTGTAAGAGCATCAATAACAGGACATCTTGTAGTAAGTACAATACATACCAATAGTGCAGCTAGCTCTGTTACCAGACTTTTAGACATGGGGATTGAATCCTATCTCTTGGCTGACTCCCTGATAGGAGTAATATCACAGCGTCTTATAAGAAAGCTATGTAATAAATGTAAGACAAAGAGAAAGGCGACTATCGAAGATAAAAAGCTACTGGAACAAGATCCGGATGAAGCTCTTTATATATATGAGCCTAAGGGATGTCCCTTATGTAATAATACAGGCTATCTTGGAAGAACCGGTGTCTACGAAATCATGACTATATCTCCTGCCATTAAGCTAATTATTAGCCATAAAGGAAATACAGCTGAGATTCATGAGATGGCTATGGAAGAAGGAATGAATTCCTTGAAAATGAGCGCTATCCAATATGTGCTGGATGGTACAACATCTATTATTGAATTGAATAAAATTATCTATGAGGAATAGCTTCCTCTAGAAACACAGACTGTATTAAGATTTGGGGGAAAGTATGGCGGTTTATTCCTATATTGTGATTAACAATCAAGGGAAAGAGAAGAAGGGCTCCTTGGAAGCAGAGACCATAGAAGAGGTTAAGTCAATTCTTCGTGTGGATGGTAATATACCAATCTCTGTTTATGAGCAGGGAGTATTTAGTAAGGATATTAGCCTTACTATCGGTAAAAAGGTGAAATCCAGAGAATTGTGTATTTTCTGTAGACAATTTGCTAGCCTTATGTCAGCTGGTGTAATCATGACCCGTGCATTGGACATGCTCTCAAGAAATACGCAGAACAAGAGTCTTGCCAGTGCATTAAATAAGCTTCAGCTCTCGGTTATAAGGGGAGAGACCCTAGGGGATTCCATGAGGGATTATGATAATATATTCCCATCATTTATGATTAATATGGTCAAGGCGGGTGAAGCATCAGGTAGCTTGGACTCGGCTCTTATCAGGCTAGCAGATTATTTTGAGAAGGAGGCTTCGGCTAAATCACAGGTTAAGAAGGCAATGATATATCCTATCACTATATTGGTGGTTATGGTCATTGTTATATTTCTTATGATGATGTTTGTTGTTCCGAATTTCTCAGAAATGTTTGCTGGTATTGGAACAGACCTACCGGTTCTGACCCAGATGATTGTGAATATAAGTAATTTCTTTGTTAAACGATGGTATTTGATTATTGGTATTATAATTGCCTTTATAGTAGGAATAAGGTTTTTTAGGAGGACTCCAACTGGAAAAAGCTTTTTTGGAAAGCTAGCGCTTAGTCTACCTCTATTTGGAAGCTTAATCATAAAATCATCGGCCTCAAGATTTGCATCATCAATCAGCACCCTTGTTTCAACAGGTATTTCTATGGTAGAGGCACTAGATATTACAGCTAGGATAATGGACAATACAATAGTTAGACAAGCCATATATAGTGTGAGAGAGGATGTATCAAAGGGTTCGGTATTATCAGAGCCCTTAGCTAGTGTGAATGTATTTCCTCCCATGCTAAGCGAAATGATTGCCATCGGTGAAGAGACTGGAGAAATTGACGGTATGCTAAATAACCTAGCAGCCTATTATGATGAGGAGGTTAAGGTGGCCACGGAAGCCTTGTTGGCGGTTTTACAACCACTTATTATCATTATTATGGCTGGTATCGTTGGAATCCTTTTAGCAGCTATGATGTCACCTATAATTAAGATGTATCAGATACTGGACCAGGTATAATACAAGAGAATAATATATTACCTGCTACGGCGGTAATAATTATTAATATAAAACAAAAGGGGAATATTATGAAAAAGAACAGGAAAGCTATAAACAATAAGGGATTTTCACTAGTAGAGCTAATTATCGTTATCGCAATATTAGCTATACTAGCCGGTGTACTTGCACCACAGTTAATTAAGTATATTGATAGCTCAAGAAAGAGCACAGATGTCCAGAACGCACAAGTCATAGCATCAGCGGTAAATATTGCCTTGGCAAATGAAGATGCCTATGATGCAGCAAAAGTTAAGGCTGGCTCTGGTACAGGAAAGTATGCACTTTCAACATTTGATGATGCTGGTGCCGATAAATTTCAGGAGAAAGTAGCAGGGATTATCGGAGCTAATCTGCCTACACCAAAGTATAAAGGAACATGGACAAGTCCTTATGATGATTTTGTAATTGAAATTGATGGTTCTGAAACGAGTCTTTCATTTAAAATTTATCCAGGACTAGATGATACAACATATGATAGTGCCAATGCTACTGCTAATGAACTATACCCTAATGTCGGTGCAAATTATTTAGACTAATAATCCACGACAATTATTTTTAATATTGCAATATCTAGGCATTGTAGCCCACGGACTACAATGCCTAGGGTAGCTTATGTAGAAAGCACTGGAGGATAAGATGTTTGGAAGGGTCATTAGTGTCGAATTAGGTCTTATAAAAACCAAGATATGTGAGGTGGATTATAAGAAGAAATCACCTCGTATTTATAATTGCATTTCCTTTGATACACCGGAGGGCTCCTATCAGGATGGCCATATTTTAAAAAAAGAGGCCCTTGCAGCTGCTATTGAAGAAAACATCAAGAAGGCAGGAATAAAGAGTAAAAGACTAGTATTCTCCCTAATGTCAAGCAAGATTGCAAATAGGGAGGTTACTATCCCTCTCGTTAAAAAAGAACGTATTCAGGATGTGGTTATGGCCAACGTGGAGCAGTATTTCCCAATGAATGTAACCGATCATGCCATTACGTATAGTATATTAGAAAAGCTTAATATTGATAATGAGAAAAAGCTTAGATTACTGGTCCTTGCCGCGCCTGATGGTATGATTAATGAATACTATGAACTGGCCAAGCTTTTAGGATACGAAATTTTGGCTGTTGACTATATGGGCAACAGTGTATATCAGCTGGTCAAAAATAATATAAGCAAGGATATCAGCATGGTTATTCATATTAATGAGCAGATGACCATTCTTAATATATTTGAGAACGGTACATTAATATTACCAAGGTTAGTTAATTTTGGATATATGACTATAATTGATGCAATCATTAACGGAAATACATCTATGCCAAAGGAAGAGGCATATGGCCTCTTATGTAATAAAGCCTTATTAGCTAGGGAGACTTCAGTTTGGGACGAGGTGGCTGTGGCTTCTAGCTTGGAAGTATCATCCAATGAAATTGGTGGGAGGGTTAATGAAGCTCTGCGGTATCTTATTGAAAATATAGCCAGAATTATGGACTATATATCTAGAAATGAAAACAAGAAGATAAATGTCATATACATAATGGGACAGGCTACCAGATGGAATGGAGTAAAGGAATATATCAGCAATGGCCTTGGAGTTGAAGTGATATATCTTGATTCTGCGAGACTGGCTAATACAAAAAAGAATCCTAATATGTCTAAGGAGGATATGTCAGGATACATGCCTTGTATCGGTGCATCCATCCAGCCAGTCAGGTTTATTCCAAAGGAATATTTGGAGCAAATTATTCGAAGCAGTAACCTGACTGCCTTTATATTTACCTTTACCTCTGGGGTTCTTATAAGTATCGCCCTTATACTTATATCGTTCTTATCCTATAGAAATAATTTAAACAAACACAATATATTAAAGACTGAGATAGATAATCTATACTATATAAATGAAATATATACAGAGCATGAGATGATATCAGAAAAGCTTAAACAGATAGAGACGATATATGACCTTACCGAGAACAGCAATGAGCATTTTATAGGTTTATTAGAGGATATAGAGGCTAAGATTCCATCAAGGGCTCTTGTTGATTCAATAAATGTTACATCACAGGGAATAGTCCTCAGCCTGGTGGCAGATTCCGAGGTTACTGTCGCTAAGACCTTGATGCAGTTAAAATCTATCGAGGGCCTAAATCATGTCTTTACCACATCCCTAGACATAGCAGAGGATGAATATGGGCTGAAAACGGTTAGCTTTGTTGTGGATACCATATATGACCAGGAACTACTACTTGGTGACAACCTATTAAATGACGTAGAGGAGGACTAGTATGGAGAAACTAAAACAGTTACCTCAAAAACAGCTTAAGCTTATCCTGATACTGGTTACTCTTATCCTTGTTGTATGCTCCTATTTCTTTGGCTATCAGAAATTCTCTAGTAAAGCAGAAAAATTAGAGAAGGAGAATAAGATCCTTATCAATAATAGGATTGAGCTTCAACAAAAGAGTATGAATAAGGATACCTTAATAGATGAAACCAACGAGATGAAGGAAAAAATCGACTTAATGCTGGATGAATTTCCAGCAGGGCTTACACAGGAAAAGATCATTATGTTTATCTATAATCTTGCCAATAACACAGGTATGGAGATTAGTGCATTGCATCTTAATGAACTTGAATTGTTTTATCCTGTATCCGGGCCAGAGGTAGTCGATACAGATGGATTAATGGGACATAATACAAAGGTCACCATATCCTATTCATCCACCTATGAGGGCCTAAAGAAATGGGTTGACTATATTCATAATTATGAAGAACGTATGAACATCCCCTCATTTTCAGCTGCATTTAATCATACCACTGGTAAGCTTTCAGGTACAATGATTATCGATTTGTATGCTTTAAGCGGAACTAATAAGGAGTTCGTGGATCCTATAATAGAGGGACTTCCTATCGGAACTGATAATATATTCGGGGCATTTGACAGTCCCATAGATGATGAATAGCTCAGGTTACTTAAGAAAAGTCTTTTAAGGGATGATAAAAGGGGTTCAATATGGTTATTAAAAGAGATAATAGGGGTAGCTCTCTTGTTGAGCTTATTGTAAGCATCGCAATTCTTACAATGGTACTCCTTCCAATCCTGAATAGCTTTGTTGTTGCAGCAAGGGCTAATGCCGAATCAAAAAGAGTGCAAGCCCAAAATGTGATAATACAGGATATCATGGAGGAGATGAAGGCCAAGAAGCTTGAGGATATAATTACTGAATATAATTTTCCTGAGGATGAATGCTATGAGGCTTCCCCAGCTGCTTTTGGAAGCGGATTTGATTTGTTCTATAC
>LSQX01077283.1_pt1 | contig 20799 bp, 21 predicted proteins | sample 654561 | NCBI WGS metagenome assembly LSQX01 (sample SAMN04489861, study PRJNA283612) | anaerobic digester metagenome | isolation source: 4 biogas reactors fed with cattle manure at either 37C or 55C with and... | place: Denmark: Kongens Lyngby | collected 2014 | reverse complement strand
CATCAACTAGAGCCGTGGGAGGAGAGTGCGGGAGGTTGCGTCAAGAGCGCAACCTCCCGCGGACTGCGGGTTGGTGAGGCTTCGAAGGTCAGGCGACGTCAGGCATATTATGAGGAGTTTCGGGGTAGCATTGCAGAGTGCTCTGAGGGATGAGGAAGGGCTATCTACTGTGGAGTACGCGCTCCTACTAGCCCTGGTCGCCGTGGCGTGCATCAGTGCCTGGGTGGCGCTGGGCGCTGATCTTCGAAGCGTCATCAGCCGATCTACCAACTCTATCAGCCAGCCCTTGAATTAGGTTGAGGGCATACACGGGCTGCCTGCGGCTGGGCGAGCTCAAGTCCGGGGGGAGTGGAGTTCGTCGGGTGTAGGCAGAACGAGGGGCGGAGAGGCAGCGACACTTGAGGCAAACGGCCTCTCCGCCCTGACCGCGGTGGGGAGTTGCGATTCGGAACATGACACTCGATGCGGCAACTCTGATCCTGGGGTTGGTCACGATCGTCATCACCGGGGTGGCGATCTACACGGACATTCGCTGGGGGAAGATCTACAACTTCCTGACGATGCCAGCGCTGGGCCTGGGGCTGGTGCTGAATTTCGCGTTGCGCGGGGAGGAAGGTCTGATGCTCTCGGCGCAGGGGGTAGGGGTGGGGTTGGTGTTGTTTCTGGTCAGCGCGCTGTTTGGACGATTGCTGGGCGGCGGGGATGTTAAGCTGCTGATGGCCATCGGGGCGCTGCAGGGGCCGCACTTCTTGATGTGGACCCTCTTTTATATGGCACTAGCTGGCGCGGTTCTGGCGATTGCTGTCGCCCTGTATCACGGGATTTTGGGGCAGCGGGTGCGTGCTCTGGCGGCGAGCTGCTATCTGCGCGTGGCCCAGGGCATGCCCATGGAGATGAACGAGGCGGGGGGCGGACCTCGCCTGCCGTACGCGATCGCGATTGGCGTTGGGAGCCTGGTGGCTTTCGTGTTTGCCCATGGAGGGTAGAGAAGCGACTCTCCCGGAGGGTGAGAACAGTGGCCAATCAAGAAGATCATCTGCTCAGTAGAAGGCTCGGCGCCGGCCGCACCGCCGGTAGTCTGAGCGTGGAAATGGCTTTTTTAGCTCCGCTCCTGGCACTCATGCTGTTCGGGACCGTGGAGCTGGGAATGATGCTGAAGGATGTGATGGTGCTCAACTCCGCGGCGCGGGAGGCGGCCCGAAGCGCGGCCCTGGGGGCCACCAACACGGAGATTGTGAACCGCGCGATTGCCGCCGCCACGACCATCAACATCGCCAACCTGACCGCGCAATTGGACTATCGCACTTACTCGTACGGCGCCTGGAGCGCGTGGACACCACTGACCACCGTCGGTGGTTCCTCGCAGAACAGCGCCCCCTCCGGAGCGCAAATTCGAGTGATACTCAACTATCCCCATCCCCTAATCGCGGGCCGCATCTTCACCAGCATGTTGGCCAGCAATACCAGCGCTAACACGGCCAGCCTGCGCGCTACCATGGTCATGATGCGTGAGTAGCAGGTACGGAGGTAGCTGGCGCGGCTGAACATACGGTAGGCATAGATGGTGCAAATAATTGAGGGAATAGACTTGCACCCGTTGGCAAACAGGGGGAGATGTGATATACTCCGCTCTGCAGCCTGATTCCGACAACGTTATACATACTAGCTTGATTTGCAGCACACTTAGCAGGAAGGGGGGTTGCTCATGCGGATGACACGCCGCGTTGCGATCATCGTAGCAGTAATCTGCGCGATCGCCGCAATTGCACTTACGGCCGTCTATCTGCGCAGCCTCGAGCCGCCAGCGGCCCAACCCACACAGCCGGCCACCGTAGCGGTGGCAGTTCCCGCGCATACTCTACCCGCGGGGACGAAGATCACCCCGGAGATGCTCACCACCAAGGAGCTCACCCCGGAGGCCATCCCCGCCGGAGTCGTCAAAGAGCCAGAAACGCTCTTGAACAAGACTCTGGCCCAGGAGGCACCAGCGGGGGAGCCGATTCCGCGTGGCTACCTGGCGGAGTATACGACAGGCGCCGGCCTGTCCTTCGCCGTGCCCCCAGGACTGCGGGCGGTCACCGTGGCGGTGGACAACATTACGGGAGTCGGTGGTTTCCTCAAGCTGGGGGACCGGGTGGACGTGCTGGTGACCTTTGAGGCGCCGAACAGGGTGTACACCAAGACCGTACTGCAGAACGTCCTGGTGCTGGGAGTGGGCGGGGAGGCCGCGGTACCCACTGCGGCTCCGGGCGACGAGGGGGCAGGTGGAGCTCAGCCCGCAGCCGCGCAAGGTCAGGCACAGCAGCCGGGCGCGCCGGCCAGCCAAGCCAAGCCCATGCCCAGCGTGACCCTGGCGGTAACGCCAGACCAGGCACAGGCCCTGGTGCTGAGTGCCAAGAAGGGCAGCATCTACCTCGCCTTGCGCCCCAAGAGCGACACGCATATGGTAGCCTTGGCCCCCGTCACGAATTCCTCCGTGCTCGGCGTTGATATTGCCCCCGTGCAAGAGACGCCGGCTTCGCCGGCACCAGGAGGCACTCAGGTGGCCAGAGGCGCTGACGCCGTGGCCGCGGCCGGAGCCGGCGCCGGAGCCTCGGGAGCGTCTACAGCGTCGGGAGCAGCCGGAAGGGCTGCGCCGGCCCGACCCGGGATCGAGGTCCTGCGGGGGACCGGTTCACGGGAGATCGTGACACCCTAGGGAACTCACGGGAAGTAAGGGAGGGACAGCAACATGCCGACAGGGACTACAGCAATACTTCGCAGAGCGCAACGTGCCGTACTGGGGCTCCTCCCCCTGCTCTTGCTGGCTGGCTCCGGGCTCTGCCCGGTGCGGGCCGAGAGTACCCCCGTGGTTCTCATCGTGGGGGATAGCCGCGCTTTCGGGTTCGATAGGATGAAGCAGGTAGCTACGACCGATCCCAACATCGCAGACGTGATGGTGACCGGATGGAACGAGATGCTGATCGTGGGCAAGAATCCGGGCAAGACCAAGGTCTACGTGTGGGATCGGTGCGGGCGCCATGACTACGCAGTGGTGATCAAGCCAGCGCTGACGCCCATGCAGTTGCAGCGGCAACTGGAAGAGGTTGCTCCACCACAGTGGAATTTCACCTACAAGATACTGGACTACAAGACGCTATATGTCCACTCGCAGGTGATGAGTGACGAGGAAAAGGCTGCAGTGGAGAAGCTGCTGCAGGGGCTGCCAGACAAGGAACAGGTCAATCTGGTCTACCTGATAGAATACGCCTCACCGGCGGCACGCCAGGCCGTGGTGCTGCGCAAGCTGGTCCCGGATCGCTATGGGATTGTTATCTGGGACCAGGCCACGCTGATGATCGTGGGCCAGGCGGGCGATCAGTCCGAAATCGAGAAACTTGACCAGCTGGCCAAGTCTGGGAGCACAGGCGGGGTGCAGGTCATCAATCTGGCCTCGTTGAGCACCTCGGCGGAGTCGGCGCCGGTGGCGGAGATCGCCGCGGCGCTCGGACGACCTTACCAGGTGTGGCTGCTGCAAGGCCGGACCGTGGTGGTGGAAGGAATCGCTCCCGACCAGGCGGCCAAGGACCGGGTGGACAAGCTGTTAGCCGTCTTTGCCAAGCAGGCGGATATCATCAACCTGGTGCGAGTGGCGGAGACTCCGGGGCTGCCGATCGGGCAGGTACGGGACCTGCTGCAGGAGGCCCTGGGCAATTCGCTGCAGGCTCGGGTCATCGGCGGGCGGGTCATCGTCCTGGAGGGCGGCGTGCCCGACGAGACGACGCTGAGGCACGTCGAGCAAGTGGTGAAGGCCGTGGCACATGAGGTGCCGGTGACCAACCTGGTACGGGTGGTGGCGCCGGCGACGCGGCAGGTGCTGGTGCACTGCCGGGTACTGGACGTGCGCAAGAGCGCACTGGACAAGATGGGGGTCGCGTGGGGGGAAGCTGGAGGGGTCGACCAAACGCCCAATGTCTGGCACATCGGTTTTGCCCATGGCGAACCGTTTACCAGCAACCTGGAGGCGCGTCTGGACCTGCTGGTGACCCAGAACGATGCTCGCGAGTTGGCCACGCCCAACCTGCTGGTGAACGACGGTGAAGAGGCCAGCATACTGGTGGGGGGAGAAATCCCTATTCCGGTGCCCCAGACGGGCGAAGGCGGCATGACCATCACCATCGAGTACAAGCAGTTCGGTGTCCTGCTCAAGGTGAAGCCGGTAGTACTGGACGACCAGCGAGTCCGTTTGATGGTAGCGCCAGAGGTAAGTGATATTGACCGCACGAAGTCAGTGACGATAGCCGGGTTCAATCTTCCGGGCTTCGTCACGCGCAGGGAGAGCACCACCACGGACATGCTCAGTGGCGACACCCTGGCCATCGGTGGTCTCTTACAGACCACGACTTCGACGGTCATCAATAAAATTCCCATCCTGGGGGATATTCCCATCCTGGGAGCGTTGTTCCGTAGTAAGGAGTATATCGAAGGCAAGACCGAGCTGGTGATTCTGGTTACGCCGGAGATTCTAGATACGACTGCGAGGATGCACACAACTGCTGCGGGAGGGGCAGAAGCTACACCGGGAACTGAGGGGCATTAGTTTGTGATACGAGTTCTAGTATCCGAGAACCAACCGGGTGATGCTGATCGCTTGGTGGGGGCCTTGGGTGAGGCCGGAGACATTCAGGTGGTCGGCCTCACCCGGGATGGTCTTGAGACAGTACAGATGATCGCGCAGTTGCACCCGGATATCGCGCTGGTCCGGGCGCAAATGCCCGGCATGGATGGTTTTCAGGTCTGCCGTCTGGCGGCGGTGGCTTCCCCCCACACCTGCTGCATTCTGGTCGCCGAGGCGCCTAATGCCGAGGATATCCTGGGACGCGAGGCGATGCGGGCCGGGGCACGAGCAGTAATCAGCCTGCAAGCGGACCTGGGCGTGCTTCTGCGCTTGATCAGTGACTTGGCCAGCGTCACGCCGGCGCTGGATGATACTGATCTACAGATAGCTTCCGATCCCACGCGAGTGCCGTTCACGGTGGCGGTTACCGGCGCGAAGGGGGGGATTGGCAAGACCACGATCACCACTAACCTGGGGGTGGCCTTGGCCCGGCGCTTCCCCGACCAGGTGGTGGTGGTGGACTTCGTGGGCCACTACGCCGACATCAACCTCTTGCTTGACATACCCGCCGACGGGAGCATTCTGGAGCTGGCAGACTACGACGAGATTGACGAGGCGCTGGTCATGTCCCGGCTGAGCCGTCATGAGTCGAGTCTGCGAGTCATGGCGGGAGTGAACAGCGCCGCGAGCATGGACGCGCCTGGGCGTCTGGGTCTGGCTACGGTGGCCAACCTGCTAGGAATTCTCCGGCGCCGATTCCGTATCATTCTGTTTGACATCGCACCGATTGTCTATCCCCTGAGCCAGTATGTTTTCCTGCGCAGCAACCTCATCGTGGTGGTCTCCGTGCTCACGGAGCTATCTACCATCCGCAACACGGGGTCGCTACTGGCCAGCCTGGTGGGGCCACACATTCCCGCTGAACGGGTGAAGCTGGTAGCCAATCGCGTGGACCCCACGGACCCCTTTGGCGTGGCGGACCTGCAGCAGACCGCCAAGCACCCGGTGCTGCTGCAGATTCCTCGCTCTAACGAGGTGGTGCTGGGCGCGCTGAACAGCGGCGTACCCTTCGTCATCTCCCGACCTACCTCCCCGGTGGCGCGGGCGGTCGAGAGCTTGGCCGAAGTGGTGGTCGCGGAGATGCCCAAGGGAGAGGAGCGCACTCCAAGTGCGGGCTGAGCCGGGGTGTGTTGAGGAGCAGGGGGCAACAGCATGAGAGCGGACACTTACGGGAGAGACGGGGACTTCACGCGCACGGGGAGCGATCTGAACGACCTCAAGCAGATCGTGCATCGCAAGCTGCTGAGCGAGACTGAGTTCAGCATCCTGCAGCGCATGAACCGCCGCCAACTGGGCGAGCGGGTAGCCTACCTGACGGACGTGGTGGCGGCCGAGATGAATATCTCGCTCACGGGCCGGGCCCGGACCCAGGTGGAGCAAGAGGTGCTGTACGAGGTCGTGGGCTACGGGCCCATCCAGACTCTGCTGGATGACCACGAGATCAGTGAGGTCATGGTCAACGGTCCCACCCAGGTGTTTGTGGAGCGGGCCGGGAAGCTGGAGTTGACGGATCGACGTTTCGCCGACAACGACCATGTGATGCGGATTATCGAGAAGATCATTTCCCCGCTGGGGCGGCGACTCGATGAGAGTGTTCCGATGGTGGACGCCCGACTTCCCGATGGCTCTCGTGTAAACGCCATCATCCCCCCATTGTCGCTACTGGGCCCCTGCATCACCATCCGCAAATTTGCCGCGGAGCGGCTCACCCCCGAGGACCTGATCGCCTTCAATACGCTGACGCCCCAGATGAACGAGTTCGTACAGGCGGCGGTGAAAGCCCGGCTGAACATTTTGGTCAGCGGCGGCACCGGTAGTGGTAAGACCACAACCCTGAACGTGCTGTCTTCCTTCATCCCCAATGACGAGCGGATTGTGACCATCGAAGACGCGGCCGAGCTGCAGCTCCAGCAGGATCATGTGATCACCTTGGAGAGCCGCCCGCCGAACATCGAGGGCCGGGGCGCGATTACCATTCGGGACCTGGTCCGCAACTCCCTCCGCATGCGGCCGGACCGGATTGTGGTCGGCGAGGTGCGGGGCGGCGAGGCTCTGGATATGCTCCAGGCCATGAACACCGGCCACGATGGTTCCCTGACCACGCTTCACGCCAACAGCCCGCGCGACGCTCTCGCTCGCCTGGAAACCATGGTCTTGATGGCGGGGATGGAGTTGCCGGTACGGGCTATCCGCGAGCAAATCGCTAGCGCTTTGCACCTGATCGTGCACCAGTCGCGGCTGCGCGATGGCACGCGGAAGATAGTAGGAATCACCGAGGTGCAGCGGATGGAGGGGGAGCACATCGTAGTGCAGGACCTGTTCCGCTTTGAACGCCGCGGGGTGGGGCCGGATGGGAAGGTCATCGGTGAGCACTTGGCCACGGGCGTCCGTCCTCTGTTCATGGAGATTGTTGAGGCAGAGGGCATTGATCTGTCGGCGGAGATCTTCGCCGCCCCGAGGATGGGGAGGAGGTAGTCAGAGATGCTACTCTTTGCCTTAGTCATAGCCGGATTAGCGGTGGTGGCTATCGGCGCGGTGATCTGGATGTGGTGGGAGCCGAAGGTGCGCCACCAGATGCGGCTGACTGCCGTTGCGCGCCCCGGGGGCCGGTCTGGTGCGACCGCCACCTCCCGGGCGGAAAGCGCCGACGCCTACAAGCCCATGTCTCGGTACGATTCGCTCGCCGCCGCTTGGCTGGCCGGCGTGCCCTGGTTCGAGCGGCTGCAACTGGAGATTCTCGGGGCGGGGTGGCTGCTGCGGCCCTCAGAGTTTGTCTACATCAGCATGGGTGCGGCCCTGGGGGGTTGCGCTCTGATGCTGTTGCTCACGCGCAGCACGGTGCTGGGGATTATTGGCCTGGCGGGAGCGGTCGTTCCGTGGATGGTGATGAAGTCCAGGCAAGCGCAGCGCAGCAAGCAGCTCAGCGCGCAGATTCCGGACGCTCTGGACATGCTGTGCTCCGCACTGCGGTCGGGGTTCGCCGTTACGCGCGGCATGCAGCTGGTGGAGTCCCAGATGCACCCCCCGATCTCCGTGGAGTTCGGGCGGGTTCTGGACGAGGTGGAATACGGGATTTCGCTGCCCGAAGCGCTGGACGGGATAGTGTTACGAACCCGCAACTATGACGTGGAGTTGCTGGTGGCGGCGGTGCAAACGCAACTGGAGTTGGGGGGTAACCTGGCGGAGGTCCTGGGAAACATCAGTGGCATGGTTCGCGAGCGGGTCAAGCTCCAGGGGGAGATCTCCACGGCGACGGCGGAGGGGCGGCTCTCGGCAGGGGTCTTGTTGGTAATGCCCTTCGCTATGGCCCTGATTATCCAGATGATCAATCCAGGTTATCTAGCGCCTCTGTTCAACTCTTTTCTGGGCCTGCTGATGACGGGGATTGGGATGGGGCTGATTGTCATTGGGGGTCTGATCCTGCGGAAGCTCGTCACCGTCGAGATCTAGCTGCAGGCGCGGGAGAGGAGGTTCGCGACGGATGTATCTGTTGATTGCATTGCTAGTGGGGGTAGTCGTAACCTCGATTGTCATCGCGGTGCTGGGCGAGAGTCGGGCTGTGCGGGTGGGAGAACGGCTGCAAGAGGTGCAGCGGCGGGGGCAGTCGGTGGTGCGCGGTACTGCCCTGGACGCGCAGTTGTCCAAGTCCTTCATGCAGCGCGTGGTGGCCCCGACCCTGCGCGGGTTCATATCCAGGGTCGCGGGTCTCGCCCCCAATGAACTGGTGGAATCCACGCGCCAGCGCCTGGACCGGGCGGGCAATCCCGAGCGGCTCAGCGTCCCAACGTTCATCTCGGCGAAGTTCATTTCTGTGCTGGTGGGTTTCTTCGGAGCTATCCTGTTGTTCCTGCTGTGGGAGGCCCCGCCTCTCACCCGCCTGCTGGCGGCTATCTGTTGGTTCGTGGTGGGCTTCCTGGCACCGGACTATTACCTGGAGGGGAAGATCCGCACCCGGCAGACACGGATCAAGAGGTCCCTGCCAGACATCATTGACCTGCTGGTGGTCAGCGCGGAGGCCGGCACCGGGCTGGACGGGGCTCTCGGGGTGGTGATCAAGCGCAAGCACGGGCCTTTGCCGGAGGAGTTCTACCGACTGCTCACCGAGGTGCGTCTGGGCAAGAGCCGTCAGAATGCCTGGGCGGACATGGGGCAGCGTGTGGGGTTGCACGACCTGGAGATGTTGATCGCCGCTCTGCGGCAGGCTGAACAGTTGGGAGTCAGCATCGCCAATACCCTGCGTACGCAGGCGGAGGCCCTGCGTACCCGCCGCAGCATGCAAGTGCGGCAGATGGCCGCGACGCTGTCAGTGAAGATGCTTTTTCCGCTGATCTTCTGCATCCTGCCCGCTCTGTTTATCGTCGTGCTGGGGCCGGGTATCCTGGCGATGATGGAGGGGTTCAGGGGATTCTAGGCAACACGAAATCCGACATGGAGCCAGGGGAGAGCGAACTCTGCGCTTGAGAGCTGGGGAGTCGGCGGAAAGGCTGCCAGGACGGGGTCCCGAAGGGCGCGGTGTGCGCAGCGTGCTGTCCTGTCGCCCCGGAACAGGAACGAGCCACCGGACGGGGGAATAGTCAGGTCGGAGGAATGCGGGGATGCGCAAGCTACTCATTGTGGATGACGATGAGAACTTGGCCTGGGCAGTGCGAAAGAAGTTCGAATCGTTAGGGTTCGAGGTTCTCACTGCGGTGGATGGGCGCTCGGGGGCTGAGCTGGTTGAGAAGGAGCAGCCTAGTCTGGTCATCCTGGACCTCAATCTTCCCGATGTCGATGGGCTGGACGTTTGCCGCTATCTGCGCCGCCGCTCCAACATCCCCATCGTCATGCTGACCGGTCGCGCGGAGGACAGCGATGCGGTGGTGGGATTGGAGCTCGGCGCGGATGACTACGTCACCAAACCCTTCAGTCTCAATGAGCTGGCCGCACGCGTGCGCGCTGTCCTGCGACGCAGCGTGACGGAACCGATCGCGGCCTCCGCCGCCGCGGAGCCTGCAACTCCACGAGTGGTGTGCCTGGAGGCGTCGGGCCTGGCCATGGATCCACGTGGCAAGCGAGTGTGGGTAGACGACCAGGAAGTGCAACTCACGCCCACGGAGTTCCGTCTGCTGCAGACATTGCTCGAGAACTGCGGCCGGGTGGTAAGTCAGCAGGACCTTCTGCGGGCTGGCTGGGATTACGAGGACTCCGATACGCACCTGGTAGAGGTCCACATCGGCAACCTGCGGGGTAAGGTGGAGACCCGGGGGAAGCCCCAGCGCATCAAAACCGTGCGCGGCTTCGGCTACCGGATAGATGCGGACGCCTAAGGGCGCAGGTTGCGATTACCCCTCTAACAGCGCTTTGAACTCACCCTCGGTCAGTGTGGGGATGCCGAGTTCCAGCGCTCGATCCCGCTTGGAGCCGGGGTCTTCTCCCACTACCACATAGCTGGTCCTAGCGGACACGGAGCCCGAGACGTGACCTCCGCGGGCCTGTACCGCGGCGGCAGCCTGTTCGCGCGTAAAATCCTGGAGCCCGCCGGTGAAGACAAAGGTCTTGTCAGTGAGCGGGCCCGGCGCGGCGCTCTCGGCAGCCTGCGGCTGCACCCCATGCTCCAGCAGGCGCTCAAGTGTCTCCAGGTTGCGCCGTTCATGGAGGAAGCGATACACCGAGGCGGCGATCTCCGGGCCAATGCCGGGAATGGAGAGCAGTTCCTGCTCGTCGGCGTTCCGCAACCGCTCCAGGCTGCCGAAGTGGGTGGCCAAAAGGGTGGCGACGTGCTCGCCGACATGCGGGATACTGAGGGCGTACAGGAAGCGGGGGAGGGTGGTACGCTTACTGCGCTCGAGCTGGTCCAGCAGGTTTCGGGCTGACTTCTCCCCCATCCGTTCCAAGCTGACGAGGCGCTCCAGGTTCAGAGCGTAGAGATCGGGCAGGTGCTTGACCAGGCCGGTCTCGACGAACTGGTGAGCCAGCTTCTCCCCCAGGCCCTCGATGTCCAGCGCCCCGCGTCCGGCGTAATGCTGCAGGCGGCCCTCCAACTGTGCCGGACAGTCGAGGTTGAGGCAGTGTGCCAGCGGGTCCCCCTCCGTGCGCAGCACCTGGCTCCCGCAAACCGGGCAGTGATCGGGCATGTGGAAGCGCTGTTCCTGGCCGGTGCGATTTTCCACGAGAGGCTTGACTACATAGGGGATCACGTCGCCGGCGCGCTCCACCAGGAGAGTGTCGCCAAGACGTATGTCTTTGCGCTCAATCTCCTCGAGGTTGTGCAGGCTGGCGCGACTGACTTTGACGCCCCCGATCTCCACGGGCTCCAGGATAGCCACCGGGGTCAACACTCCGGTGCGTCCGACGCTGACAACGATGTCCCGGAGCTTGGTGGTCTTTTGCCGCGCCGGGAATTTGAAGGCCACCGCCCAGCGCGGACTGCGTGAGCGCTCACCGAGCGCGGTTTGCAGGCTCCGGTCGTTAGTCTTAAAGACCACGCCGTCAATCTCGTAGGGCAGGTCGTCGCGCTGGGTCTCCAGTTCACGATGGAACTCTAGCGCGGTCTGGGCATCGGGGCAGAGGCGGATGAGCTTATCTACGCGTAGTCCCCAGTTGCGCAGAGTCTCCAGGACCTCCCCCTCGGTGGCGAACTCGACCCCTTCGACCTGGCCGACGGCGTAGCAGTACACCTCCAAGGGGCGGCTGGCGGTGATCCGAGAGTCAAGCTGACGCAGCGAGCCCGCCGCGGCGTTGCGCGGGTTGGCGAAGATCGGTTCCCCGGCCTCCTCCCGTTGGCGATTGAGCCGCCGAAAAGCCCGGAGGGGCAGAAGCACCTCGCCGCGCACCTCTACCAGCGAGGGAAGAGGCTGCTCCCCGGAATGCCGGAGACGCAGGGGGAGATTGCGGATGGTGCGCAGGTTATCGGTCACGTCCTCGCCAGTATACCCGTCGCCCCGCGTGGAGCCGGTGACCAGAACCCCCTCGCGGTAGACCAGTTCCACGGCGAGCCCGTCGTACTTGGGCTCGCCGATCAGCTCGGGGACGTAGCCCACCTCGCGCTGCATCCGCTCAATGAAGCGTTGGTATTCCGCCTCGCTGTAGATGCTCTCCAGGCTCAGCATGGGGATGGAGTGGCGGACCGTGCCCAGCTCTTCGCGAGGCGGTGCGCCCACTCGTTGGGTGGGGGAATCGGGCGTCACCAGATCGGGGTAGCGGTTCTCCAGCTCCTCCAACTCACGTAGGAGCGCGTCGTACTCGGCATCGGAGATGAGGGGGCTGTCGAGGACGTAATAGCGGTAGTTGTGCTCGCGGAGCTGCTCCCGAAGCGTCGCGATCCGCTGTTCCGCGGTCTGGCGCTCATTCATGCGGACCGGTCTTCCCTTCTGAGCCCGCGATGCAGGCGGCGCACACGGAGCACGTCCAGCAGCATCCGTGGGCCCGCGCGCAGCATACTGACCTTGGTATTGGGGTCGTTAATCCAGTGCACTGGGATTTGCGCGATCTGGTACCCCAGACGCTGGGCCAGATAGAGCAGTTCGGCGTCAAAGGCCCAGCCGGAAAGACGCTGGCGGCGGAAGAGGTCCTGGGCGACCTCGTAGCGGAAGAACTTGAAGCCGCACTGGGAGTCGGAGATGCCAGGCAGGAGCAGGAGGCGCGTGTAAGCACCAAAGGCGCGTCCGGCTAAGGCCCGATACCAGGGCTGGCGGCGCTCGATGTCTGAATCGCGCAAAGCGCGGGAGCCGATGGCGACCTCCGCGCTCGTCTCCAGCGCGGCGAGGCAGCGGTCAATCTCGGCGAAGGGCGTGGACATGTCGGCGTCGACAAAGCCCACATAACGTCCGCGCGCGGCCAGGATGCCGCGCTTGACCGCCGCGGCTTTGCCCTGATTCGGCTCCTGGCGTAGGATGGTCAGGGGCACGCGGCCCTCCAGCCTCTGGCGGACCACCTCCGCGGTGTGGTCGTGGCTACCGTCGTCTACGAGGATAACCTCGCAGTCCAGCCGGGTGCGCTCGACGTGCTCCAGAATCTGCTCCAGTCCGGGGCCAATGCGCTCAGCCTCGTTGTAGGCGGGGATGACCACGCTCGCCAGCGGAGAGGCAGATTCAGACATGAGGTCTCCGATTGAACATAATGGTCAGCACAGGGATAGACCCATCCGAGGCGCGGCACCGGGCTGGATCAAAGGGCCTAGGCCAACTGCTGGTACCGGGCGAGGTCCAGGGCCTCGGCGACGGGGCGGCTCGCAAAATAGTCGCGCAGGGCCTGCAATGCTCCGTGCCCGATACGGTGGTACCCGTATCGTCCCAGGCCGGCGATGTGTGGCAGAATGTAGAGGTTCGGGATCTCCCGCCAGTCCACCTCCGGAGGCGGAGGCTCCTGGGGGTCAGTCACATCCAGCCCCACGATCAGCCGCCCGGCCCGTGCCTCGGCAATCAGCGCCTCCATGTCAACCACGCCGCCGCGCGAGGTGTTGACGAAGGTGGCGCCGTCGCGCAGGAGCGCGAGGCGTGCAGCGGTCAGCATTCCGCCTGTCTCGTCAGTCAGCGGGAGGCAAGAGGCCAAGAGGTCGGCGCGGCGCAAGGCCTCCTCTAGCTCCACCTTCTCAGCGCCCAGCTCCGCGGCTTGTTCCGCAGTGACATAGGGATCATAGAGGAGGGGGGTGAGGTCCCAGCCACGCAGCAGCGCCAGCACCCGCCGCCCCACGTTGGAGGCCCCCAGCACGACCAAGGTCGAGCCGAGCAGGTACTGGTCCGGCTTCTGTAAGGCTTCATCGCGCCAGACGCCGTCCCGCCGATAGCGCTCGAAGTTCTCAAACCAGCGATGGGAGGAGGCAATGAGCAGGCCTACGGTGGACTCGGCCACGTTCTCGGCAATGGCGCCACGGCCGGTGTAGATTACCAGGCCGCGGGGCAGAAGGTACTGTTCCACCAGTTCGGGCGCGATAGCCCCGCGGACGCTACCGGCCAGATGGCATAGAATCCTGAGGTCGGTGGCAGCCTCGAAGAACTCCGCGGTGAACTGCGGCAAGGCTCCCCAGCCCGTAAGGAGGGCCTCATATCCGGGGATCCCAGCTATCAGCTCTTCCGCGCTGACCGGCTCCGGGCCGGTGTGGAGGGTCAGGTCGAACTCGGCCTGCAGCGCAGCGAAGTCCTGTTCGGAGCAGACCTCGTGAAGCGGAGCCTCCTGCTGCAGGGACCATACACGGGGTTTCGACATCATGAGTCACCTCAAGACCCAAGCAAGCGCACAATAGGAACGCCGGGAACACAATTCCCGTCCGGGCAGCACAAATCCTGCTGCCCCTGCAAGGAGGAATCGTCCTCACGGGTGCCGAAAGGGCCGACGCTGGGGCCCCCACGGGGGCCAGGGATTGTAGAATGGCTCTAATTCTCTTGGCTCTGGATTACCCTCCGCAGCTCGGTGGCATACAGCGCTATTGCTTTGAGCTGACGCGTGCCCTACACGCCCGGGGCGTGAAGCTCCTGGTTATCGCCTCGCGGCAGGAGGGCGCCGACGGGCTGGACGCCGCCCAGCCCTTCCCCACAGTGCGGGTCCCCTCAGTCAGCAAGAGCGCCGATGCGATGAGGCTGGCCCAGACCGCCGTGCAAGTCCTCTCGGACAACCGCCTGGGGGAACCGGTGGAGGCGATTGTGGCTGGCAAATGGGCGCCGGAGGGGGTAGCGGCGGGGTTGCTGAAGCGGCAGACAGGTCTCCCGTATGTGGTCCTGGGTTACGGGCGGGAGATGACCCTCACGGGCGGGAACCTGATGAAGTGGCTGCTGCAGCGCTCGGTCATCCGGGGCGCCGCCGGGGGGCTAACGATCAGTCAGTACACCGCGGGGCAGATGGGGCGCCGGGGGTTGCCGGAGGAGCGGCAACGGATCATTTACGCAGGAGTCAATCCGGGAGAGTTCGCGGTGGAGCCGGAGAAGGTGGCGGAGCTGCGCTCTCGTCTGGGTCTGGGTGAGGAGGCCGTGCTCCTCACTGTCAGTCGCCTGGTCTCCCGCAAGGGTCAGGAGCAGGTGCTGCGGGCACTGCCCCAAATCAAGGCGGCCTGCGGGCCGGTGCGCTACCTGATCGCGGGATCCGGTCCGGAGGAGGCGCGTCTCCGCTCAGTGGTGCAGACCCTGGGACTCGCACCCGAGGTGCTCTTCCTTCCTGAGGTAGCCGATTCCGATCTGCCAGCGCTGTACGCACTGGCCGAGGTCTTTGTCATGCCCAGCCGGGACCTGCCCGGCGAGCCCATTGAGGGCTTCGGCCTGGTCTACCTGGAGGCCTTGTTGTGCGGGACGCCGGTGATTGGGGGGCACACAGGCGGCACTGCCGATGCCATTGCGGATGGGGAGACCGGCCTGCTGGTGAATCCGGAGCAACCGGAGGAGATCGCCGCGGCGACCATACAGCTGCTCCAGGATCCGGAGCTGCGGCGGCGCATGGTCAAGGCTGGGATTCAGCGTATCGAGGAGAACTTCACTTGGGACCTGGTGGCTCAGCGTTTTCTGGAGGCGCTGGGGGATTGGGGCTTACGGCCCGCGGTTGAGGCCCTCTCTCATGACGGCTGATGCACACTATCGCATCGCGTACATAGACACGGCCTCTGACCTGGGCGGCGCGGAGAAGAGCTTGCTGGAGCTCACCGCTCGTCTGGATACCAGCCGGTTCACGCCGCTTCTGCTGCATTCCCGCGGCGCGGGGTGGATGAAGCGCGAGGACACAGGTCACCTGCAGAAGATTCCCGTGTTCTCTCCCGGTGGGGTCATGGATCGCCAGCGGGACCGCGTCGGCTCCAAGACGTTGCGCAACCTGCAGGACATGCTGGCCTCGGCGCGCCCGGTGTACCGGGTCATGCGGGGCCTGCGCAACGGGCGGGCGGACCTGGTCCATACGAACACCCTGAAGGGACATCTACTCGGTGGGCTGGCCGCTCGCCTGGCAAGGTTGCCGCTGATCTGGCATGTCCGTGACCTGCTGGAGGAGGGTCAAGGGCGTGCGTTGCTGCTCCAGGCGGCGCGTACTCTGCGCCCGCGCGTCATCGCCATCTCCGAGGCGGTAGCGCGCCAGTTCGACGGGCTCTCGCTGCGTGTGGACCTGATCCCCAACGGGGTGCCGCTGGAGCGTTTCACGCCGGGCGAGGCGCCGGAGAGCTTGCGGGAAGAATGGAGCCTGCGTCCGGAGGAGTGTGTGATCGTCTGTGTGGGGCGTCTCACGCCGTGGAAGGGTCACCGCACCTTGCTGCGGGCCTTCGCCGAGGTCCTCCAGGAATGTCCGGAGTGTCACCTGCTAGTGGTGGGGGAGGTGGCCTTCTGGTCACAGGAATACGGGCAGGAGCTTCACGAGCTGGCAGAGCGGCTGGAGCTGGGAGACCGGCTGATCTGGACAGGGTTTCGACCGGAGATCCCCGAGATTCTGCGCCTGTCGGACTTCCTGGTGCTCCCCTCACGGGATGAGCCCTTCGGGCGGGTGCTGGTGGAGGCCATGGCGGTCGGAAAGCCGGTAATCGCCACCAGCAGCGGGGGTGCGCCGGAGATTGTGCTTCCCGAGGAGACGGGGCTTCTGGTGCCTCCAGAGGACCCGGAGGCACTGGCAGAGGCCATGGTTCGCATGGCAAAAGGCTCGGACCTGCGGCAGAAGTGGGGTCAGACTGGACTGGAGCGGGCGGCGCAGCATTTCGATGTGCGGCGGGTGGTGGCACAGGTGCAAGGGGTCTATGAGGAGATGCTCAACGGCGGGACCTAGAACGGACTCCGGGCGGAGTAAGCTACACTCGCCTGCTTGTCATACGAGATTAAACCAACAGCGCCACTTCCCCCTGAGCCTTGCTCGCCACCGGTGGGCCAGGCATGAAGGGGGATAGTGGCGTTAGCTTCGGACTAAAGCGGTGTGAAGTCGGTGTCCGGAGTGATGGAGGCCACCGTCTCGGCCAGAAGCGCCGCCGTGTTCTCCAGGTCTTTCAGCGAGATTAGCTCGATCGCCGTGTGCATGTAGCGGTTGGGGATGCTGACCAGGCCGGCTGCTACGCCCTCGCGGGAGATCTGGATAGCGTTGGCGTCCGTGCCCGTCGCGCGCGAGACCGCCTCGGTCTGCCAGGGCAGCTTCTTCTTCTCCGCCGCGGCGACCAGGAGGTCGTGGAGGACGGGGTTGATGTTGGGGCCGCGAGCGATAACCGGGCCCTTGCCCACGCGGATATCGCCTATCTGCGCCTTGTCCACGCCCGGATAATCGGTGGCGAAGGTGACGTCCACCGCAATACCCACCTGGGGGTCCACGGCGTAGGCGGCGGTGCGGGCGCCACGGAGACCCAGTTCCTCCTGGACGGTCGAGACCGAGAACACGGCGCACTTCGGCTTGCGCCGGGAGAGCAGGCGGAGTGCCTCCATCACCACAAAGACGCCGGCCTTGTCGTCCATGCCGGCCCCGGCCAGCAGGTTGCCCTGCAGGGGGAAGGGGCCCAGCTCGAAGCTGATGGGATCCCCGATCTCCACCCGTTTGAGAGCGTCCTGCTTGCTGGAGGCTCCGATGTCCACCCAGAGCTTGTGCATCTCGAACTTCTCGCCCCTGCGCTCCTCGGCGGTCTGCAGGTGAATGGGTTTGCGGCCGATGACACCATTGACCAGGCCCTGGCGGCTGTGGATGAAGACGCGCACGCCGGGCATGACCCCGGCGTCAATCCCACCAACCGCGGAGAACTGGACGTAGCCCTCGTCGGTAATGTGTTGGATCATCAAGCCGATCTGGTCGCAATGGCCAGCGAGCATGACCCGGGGAGAGCCGGTGGAGTTGAGAGCGGCGATGACATTGCCGTTGACGTCGGTGGTCACCTGGTCGGCGAAGGGGCTGACCCAGTCGCGGACCACGCGTTGGAGGGGCTGCTCAAAGCCGGAGAGGGAGGGGGCGTGGAGCAGGTTTTCGAAGAACTGACGAGATTCCTTGCGCATAGTGAACCACCTCGGGCCAAAGGTCACGGGTCGCGAGTCACGGGTCGCGGCTGAGGGTTCAAGGGCAGGGAAACCAAGGTCTAGTTGTCGTTTCTGCCACTCGCGATCCGTAAACCGCAGGCCTGCGGTTTTTCTAGGGCGTCAGGGTCAGGAGCTTGCGGACCTGATCCGGATAATGGTAGATGAGCCAGAGCTCCTCTTCGGTGAGCGGCGCCTGGGTGGACAAGTTGGCGCATTGAACGAGATACAGAATCTCGCGGGCGTGTTCGCCGTCGCGGAAGCCCAGGTCCATCTGGGCATACACGTATTCCAGGCCGGAGGCGCCGCCATGGATGCCGGTGGTGATGACCCGGCCGGTTGGCAAGGCCTGGCGTTCTCCGCGACCGAGGACTTCATAGTCGTAGAGTTCGTAGTTGTGGCGATCCTTGAGCGCACCGTCGGCGTGGATCCCCGACTCGTGGGCAAAGGCGTTGGCCCCCACGCCGGGCTGGTTGATGGGAATCTCCAGGCCGAAGGCGTGGGCCACATAGCGTGCGATCTTCCAGGCCTTCTTCAGGTCAATCTGGTTGCTGAGCAGATTTGTTTTGCCCCAGCGGGAGGCATAGCGCAGGGCGAGGATGCAGGAGACGAGGTCCGCATTGCCGGCGCGCTCGCCGATGCCATTGACCGTGGTGTTGATGTAGGCGTCCTGGCCAGCCTCGCAGGCGGCGATGGCTCCGGCACAGGAGTTCGCGACCGCCAGGCCCAAGTCGTTATGGCAGTGCAACTCAATGGGAATCTCGACCTCGCGAGCGATGGTGCCTATGCGCTCGGAGATGGTGGAAGGATCGTCATGGCCGAGGGTGTCGCAATAGCGGAAGCGGTCGGCACCGGCTTCTTTGCCGGCCTGGGCGAAGCGAATCAGGAAGTCCAGGCTGGTGCGGGAGGCGTCCTCGGCGTTCACGCCGGCGGTAATGGCGCCCCCGGCCTTGGCGGCCTGAGTGGCGTCAGTGACCATCTTGAGGATGTCCTCTTCGCTGAACTTCTCGCGGAACTTCCAGCGCAGCATCTGCTCGGAGGTGGAGATGGAGAGATTGAAGTGTTTGATCTTGGTCTGTTGGAAGGCCTTCTCCACATCTGTGGCCAGAGCGCGGGACCAGCCGCCGAGCTGAATGTGCTTCATCAACGGTTCCTGACCGTTGGGGCCGGGCTCCATGAGCTCGTAGTTGGCGTTGATGTAGTTGCGCTCGTGCGGACTGAGCGGGAAACCCATCTCGGACTGGTAAACGCCCATCTGGTCGAGCAGCCAGTTGATGACGGTTTTCTGGATTTTGGCTAGCGAGATGCGAGCGGTTTGCTCACCGTCGCGGTTGGTAACATCAATGATCTGAATCTGTGGCATTAGTATCGCTCCTTCTCCGGGGTGACGAGGCCCCATGCAGGAGTGTGCAAAAGCCGGCCGCAAACCTCACAGCCGGCCTGGACGACAACCTGACTGTATCATGATACGGGAAACTGGCAATAATTGCAAGGCGGAGGAATCGGGGAGACAAGGGAGGAAAGGCGCATACGGGCAGGCGGGGGGACAAGAGCAGGCAAGGCGGACAGCGCCGGAGGCCGCCAGACGGCGGGCTCGGCCAGAGAGGAAAAGAGAATGAAAAGCAAAGGTGCAGGTGTCGGGGTGGGCGCAGGGCTGCTGGTGTTGGCTGTGCTGCTGGCCGGATGCCCACCACCGGGTGGGGAGGTGGCGGCTCCTCCCCAAAAGGCACCGGAGGCGGTTCAGGCGCAGAACACTCCCGAGGGATCTCCAGCCGAGAACGGCGCGGGCGTGGACAAGCTTACCTATCTAACGAGCATGGAGAAGGCGCAGGAGGCGGCGCAGGCCTCCAAGCTGCCCATGGTGGTGGATTTCAGCGCGGAGTGGTGTGGCTGGTGCAAAAAGATGGAGGAGGAGAGCTTCCCCGCCCCTGCAGTGCAGGCCCTGGGGAGTCGGTTTGTGTGGGTGCGGCTAGACGCCGACGCAGACCCCAAGATCCTGGATCGGTACCGGGTGAATGCGTTGCCGACGCTTCTGATACTGAATCCGAGCGGGACGGAGATCTCACGGCACGTCGGGTACATGCCGGGGCCGGAGTTGGCCAGCTTCCTGCAGCATGCTCTGAGCCGGACGGAGAGCGGGTAGGTTTCCCCGGGCCCGGGGAGAGAAGCAGAGTGGAGGACAGACCAATGGCGACCGCCGGTGAGGCGCAGGTGTGGGTGACTACTGCGAACAGCTTTGAGGGTTACCGAGTGGTGCGGTATCTGGGGATCGTGCGGGGGATCACCGCGCGCTCGCGAGGAGCGCTGGGTCAGATGGGGGCCTCCTTCCAGCGCATCGTGGGGGGGAACATAACCCTGTACACTGAGATGTGCGAGCATGCGCGAGAGGAGGCTTTTCAGCTCATGTGTCAGCACGCCATCGAGAAGGGCGCCAACGCAATACTCGCCATGCGCTATGACGCCACCGAGGTGGACCAAGGGGTGGCGGAGGTGTTGGCCTACGGGACCGCAGCGATTATCGAGGCGACCTGAAGGACCTCACCCCGGCCGCGGGGACGCGGCCACCCCTCTCCTTCGGGCGGCGCAGGCAGGGTGTTGCATGGCATGAAAGATGGAGATTCCCATGCTCAACCTGACGGAGACCAATCCCCTCGCCTGAGGCTCGTGTCTGCACGCGACGAAGGAGAGGGGTGTCGGCCGCAGGCCGACGGGGTGAGGATGCCTTGCTGCGGCGGACCAATCCGCACGGTCGTAGGAGTCGCCTCCTCGCATAAGATCACCTTCGCCCGCGAGCAACGGCGAGACCCTACGCGGGTCGAAGAGGATCTCTGGGGATTGGTGCGCGACGCCAAGCTGGGCTTCAAGATCCGCCGCCAGCATCCGCTGCGGGACTTTGTTCTGGACTTCTACTGCCAGGAGGCCAAGCTGTGCATTGAGATTGATGGGCCAGAGCACCGGCGGCAGCAGGGCTACGACGACTGGCGTACTGAGCAACTGGAGCGGCGCGGGATCGAGGTACTGCGGTTTGCGGAGGCTGAAACGAGGGCGAACCTGGCGAAGGTAGCCGTGGCGATTCGGCGAAGGTGCGTCGAGAGGTGCGGCCGTTGAGTTCCTCACCCCGGCGTCGGCAGACCGACGCCACCCCTCTCCTGCGGGCGGCGCAGACGCCGGCCTCAGGAGAGGGGGTTGGAGGGCGCCCGGTATGTGGTGAGGCCGCCATGC
>LSQX01389273.1_pt2 | contig 20805 bp, 18 predicted proteins | sample 654561 | NCBI WGS metagenome assembly LSQX01 (sample SAMN04489861, study PRJNA283612) | anaerobic digester metagenome | isolation source: 4 biogas reactors fed with cattle manure at either 37C or 55C with and... | place: Denmark: Kongens Lyngby | collected 2014 | reverse complement strand
CAAGTAAAGGGATTTCTGGTGCTTAGCAGGCTGGTGACAAGTTCCTGCATGAGTGCGGGGGAAAGCTCTTCACCGGCCTTGACGGCTCCTTTGCAGGCCATGAGGATCAATGCCGGTTCCCGATAATCCTTAGTCTGTCCTTGATTGATGACTCCCAACAGCAGTTCTTCTAGGTCCTTGCCTCCTATTCCGGATAGGTCAACAGGCACCGAACGGACTAGGCAATCCTTTGAGCCGAATGCTGCCACTTCGAAACCCAGTTCCTCAAAGGCAGAAGACCATTCAAGAACTGCTGCGGCTGCTGCTGGCCCCAGCTCTAGGTTCATGGGTACAAGCAGTGCCTGGGTCTTGATGGCTCTGGACTGCAGGCCTGTCAGAAACCGTTCATAAAGGATCCGCTCATGGGCTGCATGCTGGTCAATGAGCCATAGTTCATCTTCCGCTTCGACCAGTATATATGTCGCCCTAAACTGCCCCAATATCCGGAACATGGCAGGTTGGCCAGGGAAGCCAGTTTCGTCAGATTCCCGCGCTTTGGCTTGTGCAGCCGAGCCCTCCGGTGGGCTGAGTGTGCTGGTGCCAGCAGGCTCCCATGTATGGCCAGGCTCGCTCCTTGTTGGCCTATCTGGCCTAATAGGCGGCATCGCCGGGGCCGCTCTCCATCCACTATCACCCGCCTCCATGGTTTCCTGCACAAAGCCAGGGCCTCCGGCACTACGTAAAGCTCGTGACCAGGATGATCTTTCGGGGCTTTCATCTTGTTGCGCCGGTATATGCCAAGGTTCAAATGGCGTTGATGCTTCTAGAGCCTGCCTTACCGCCACCAAGACTTGTTTGTATACTTCGCTGCTGTCACTGAAGCGGATCTCCCGCTTGGTGGGATGCACATTGACATCGATGCGGCTGGGATCTAACGTCAGGGCCAGCACCCCTATGGGATAGCGGCGCCGGGGCAGCATGGTTTGGTATCCCTTCTCCATGGCATTGGCCAACAGGGAGCTTTCTACAATCCGCCCATTGATGATAAAGGTCTGTGCCTGACGATTACCCCGATGGATTTCAGGTTTGCAGATATACCCGTTGACGGCAGCCAAGCTGCTCTCCCTATGAACAGGAATTAGGTGTTTGCCAATGCGGGAGCCGTAGATGCTCCACATTACAGCCTCCATATTGCCGTCGCCGGGAGTCACCATTATCTCTTCACCATCGGAGACCAATCGGAAGCGCACTCTGGGATTAGCCAGAGCCAGCCGCCCTACTATATCATAGACGTGGCGCCGCTCGCTGGCCGCTTGGTTGAGGAACTTGTAGCGGGCAGGAGTATTGAAAAAGAGCCTCTGCACGGTGACTGCCGTCCCCAAGGGAGACCCCACACTCTCCAGACGGGTCCGCTTGCCGCCGGAGAAGGCAATCAGTGTCGCCGCAGGAGCCCCTTGGGTCCTAGTCACCATCTCCAGATCCGATACAGCCGCGATGCTGGGCAGCGCCTCCCCCCTAAAGCCCAAGGTGATTATCCTAAACAGGTCGTCGGCTGAACGGATCTTGCTGGTAGCGTGGCGTTCGAAGGCCAAGGGTACTTCCTCCGGCGGTATCCCCCGTCCGTTATCTACTACCCGCAAATACTCTTTGCCGCCCTCCCGGATCTCAATATCTATGCTCGTAGCCCCGGCATCTAGGGAGTTTTCCACCATCTCCTTGACAACCGAGGCTGGTCTTTCCACAACTTCACCGGCGGCGATCTTGTTGGCAGTGTTTTCTTCCAACACAATGATTGGGGTCATGGTCTACGTCTCCTTACGCAGTCGAGTTTGCCACTCAACCAATCGGTTCAAGGCTTCAAAGGGCGTCATATGGGCTAGGTCTGCCGTCTTGATCCTCTGCAGGATGTCTGCTTCTCCGTCCTGCGCCAGGCCCTCCCGGCCAGCGGCCAGCTCGCCTTGCTCCGGCTGCAAGTCAGGTGAGCTGCCTGCAGGCACCCTTGCTCCAGCTGTCTCCAGATCATCATCTGCCTGGCCTGCTTCACCCAGGAAAAACCCGTCTAACTTCAGCTGCTGATATGGCTGTTCCGGCTCCAGATCCTGCAGAACCGATCTGGCTCTGGCCAAGACGCTCTTGGGAAGTCCAGCCAGACGGGCAACATGAATGCCGTAACTTCGATCAGCTGCCCCTTCCGCCACTTTGTAGAGGAAGACAACCTCCTTGCCGTCCTCCCATACTTCCATTCTCAAGTTCTTGATCCTAGGCCTAGTGAGAGCTAGCTTTGCCAGCTCATGGTAATGGGTGGAAAAAATGGTCCTGGCTCCGGTGACATCATGGATGTATTCTGCAATGGCCTGGGCAAGAGCCATTCCGTCATAGGTGGAAGTACCCCTGCCCAGCTCATCGATGATAATCAATGAACTGGAGGTGGCTTGACTTAAGGCGATGTTCACTTCGCTCATTTCTACCATGAAGGTGCTCTGTCCCGTACCCAGGTCATCGGCTGCTCCTACCCTAGTGAAGATCCTGTCCACCAGGCCGATCCGGGCCTCATCTGCCGGCACAAAAGACCCCATCTGGGCCATCAAAGTGATTAAGGCGGCCATTCGCAAGTAGGTACTCTTTCCCGCCATATTGGGACCGGTTAGGATTAGCAGCTGGGCCGTTTCATCATCTAGGTAGACATCATTGGGGACAAACTGACCCTGGGGAAGCATAGCTTCCACCACCGGGTGCCGCCCTGCCTTGATATCGATAATCTTATCTTCCGTGATTGCCGGGCGGCAGTAACGGCGCCTTACAGCAACCTCCGCGAGGGCGGCCAAGGCATCCAGCTGGCTGAGGGCCGCTGCCAGCCTTAAGAGTCGGGGAGCAGCCGCGTTTACTTGTGCACGGATTTCCTGAAACAGCTCATACTCTAACTGAATGGCCCGTTCTTCAGCTCCCAGGATGAGATTCTCCTTCTCTTTAAGCTCTGGTGTAATGTACCGCTCGGAGTTAGCTAAGGTTTGCTTGCGCTGATAATGACCGGGAACGCTGGCCAAATTAGCCTTGGTGACTTCGATGTAGTAGCCAAATACTTTATTGAACCCCACTTTTAAACTCTTAATCCCGGTTTTTTCCCTTTCTGCCGCCTCGAGGGCCGCGATCCAGCTCTTTCCCTCTCGGGTGGCCGCCCGCAGCTGATCCAGTTCCCGGGAATACCCCGGGCGGATCAGGCCACCGTCCCGCACAACGGCAGGCGGCGAATCTATCAGGCTGCTTCTTAGGAGTTCCCGCAGCTCCGGCAGGGGTTCCAGGCCTCGGGCCAGTTCCTGCAGTCTCGCTTCTTGGGCGTCTGCTAGTATTTGATTCAGTCCGGGGATCTTCTCCAGTGACTTGCCCAGAGCCGCCAGGTCCCGGGGATTGGCACTTTCATAGGTGATCCTTCCCACCAGCCTCTCCAGGTCGTGGATTCCTGCTAGCTGCTCCCTCAGTCTAGTGCGCATGGGAGTATCCCTGACCAACTCTTCCACAGCATCAAGCCGCTGGATTATCTCCTGCCGATCTAGCCTTGGCTGCAGCACCCACTGGCGGAGCAGCCTGCCTCCCATGGCGGTAACCGTCCCATCTAAGAGCCAAAGCAGCGACCCTCGATATTCACCATCCCGCAGTGTCTGGGTTAGCTCTAGGTTGCGGCGGGTAGCTGTCTCCATCAGCATATAGCTTTCCACAGAGTAAACGTTGACGGTAGTGATATGGCTGAGCACCCGCCTCTGAGTGTCGTTTAGATAAGACAACAGGGCGCCTCCGGCCCGCACGGCCGCGGCGGCATCCTCTAGGCCAAAGGAGTTGAGAGATTTGATCCCGAAGTGGCGCAGCAGCACCTCACTGGCGTAAGCATACCGCCAGCCCCGTTCTTCATACGGAGATAATGTACAGTTGAGCCGCCTGGCTGCCTCCGCCTTCCAGCTGGGGTCCCCCTCCAAGGAGGGGTCCAATAGGCATTCTGCCGGGGCCAGACGTTCCAGTTCGTTCCACAGCTTGTCTTCTGCGCCTGTACCCTTGATTTCCGTCACGGCAAAGTAGCCGGTAGAGACGTCTACCACCGCCAGCCCGTAATGCCTCTGGTGACGGCAGATAGCCGTCAAGTAGTTATTGGCCTTGTCATCGAGGAGCTGGGGTTCAATGACGGTCCCCGGTGTAATCACCCTGGTTACCTCCCGTTTGACTACACCTTTGGCTGTCTTAGGGTCCTCTACCTGCTCACAGATGGCTACCTTGTAGCCAGCCCGCAACAGTGCAGCCAAATAACCCTCCACCGCATGATAGGGTACTCCACACATGGGCAGCTCTTTTCCCTTGCCCATTTCTCGACTGGTTAAGGCAATGTCCAGAACCCGGGAACCGATCTCTGCATCGGCACCGAACATTTCATAGAAGTCTCCCAAGCGAAAAAGGAGCAGCGCGTCCTGATGCTGCTGCTTGATGGAGTAGTATTGCCTGAGCATCGGTGTGAGATTATCCATTACGCCAGTCCCCCTCCCCAAATACTGCTTCTGCAACAGTTCTGATGGCTCCTGCTCCCGTAAGTCAACTCCGGTCAATGAAAAACGCCTTGAGACGGTAATATCTCAAGGCCGGCTGATGGGCATGCGGCGTGCTCTCTCATACTTGTTAGTCTGCTTTAAGGCTGGGCCCGCAGCTTGTCTAAGGCTTGGTTAATCTCATATCGTTCTAGTTTTTGTGCCTAGCTAGTCAGGATTGCCAGGCTCCGGGCCCTCACCCATAAACGCAGCCTCTTCTACCCAATAAGGTGTCTGCTCCAGGACAGCGTGTATCTCTTCCTCCTGAACCCGATCCAAAGGTTCAGCTAACTGAGGCAGGGACAGGAACTTCAGAGCGTCGATATTGCAGAACACTGCTTCCCTGGTGATTTCCGTGACTGCATTGGCTGGTACCGGTATGCGGCGTCCGGTTCTGACGTCATAGGCAATCAAATACCGAATCGTGTACATTTTCGGCTCTACCAGCTGACGGACTATGCGCCCACAGGGAACTTGATCCCGGCTGATCAGCTTCAGCTGCCACAAGTCCCGGTTCCCCACTTCCAGCAGTACTGCATCGGGGACGATGTTCTTCAACACGTCGTCTCCATCGCCGTGCTCTTGCACAGTCGCCACCTCCCTGTCCCCATATCTTCCTAGATCAGCTCACCCGTCAAACTCCAAGTCTGGGCAGCGGTGATCTTTACTCTCACCAGCTGTCCGATCAGGTCTTGGCTGCCAGGGAACAGCACAGTCTTCGACGTCCTGGTCTTGCCGGTTAAGAGCAGGGTATCACTCTTGCTTGCACCTTCGACCAAGACTTCTACTTCACTTCCCACCTGTGCCTGATTACGCTCCAGACTGATCTTGTTTTGCAGCTCGATCAGCTGGTAAATCCGTTCTTTCTTGACTTCCTCCGGCACTTGATCTGGCATCTCAGTAGCCGGCGTTCCTTTCCGCGGCGAGTAGATGAAGGTAAAGGCCGAATCGAATCCTACCTCTTCTACCAATGAAAGGGTGTCGGCGAAATCAGCATCAGATTCCCCGGGGAAGCCAACCATGATGTCGGTGGTTAAGCTGATGCCCGGCACTTGGCTCCGCACTCTCTCTACTATTTCCAGATAATACTCCCGGGTATACCTCCTGTTCATGCGCTGCAGTACATTGTTGCTTCCAGCCTGCACAGGCAGGTGAAGATGCTCGCAGACCTTTTCCAAGCGGCCCAGCTGCCGGATCAATTTATCACTGATATCCTTGGGATGGGATGTGGTAAAGCGGATCCACTCAATGCCCGGAACCTGGTTAACCATCTCCAGAAGGTCAGCAAAATCGGCATCTGACTGCAGATCCTTGCCGTATGAGTTCACATTTTGCCCCAAGAGGGTGACTTCCTTGACACCTCCATTGGCCAGGCTCTGCACCTCTTCTACGATGGCCTGGGGGGAGCGGCTGTGCTCTCGGCCTCGTACATAGGGGACAATGCAGTAAGAGCAGAAGTTGTTGCATCCGTGCATGATGGTAACAAAAGCCTTGAAACTGCTGCTCCGCATTGCCGGCAGGCCTTCCACCGGCTCTCCGCCTTCATCTAGAATCTCAACTACTCTTTCCCCAGTTGCACATATCCTATGCAGCAGCTCTGGCAAACGATAAATATTGTGGGTACCGAAGAACAGGTCTACATGGGGAAGCCGTTCTAAGAGGACCGGCAGTTCCTCCCTCTGCTGGGGCATACAGCCGCAGATGCCGATGATCAGTCCAGGCTTCTTCGCCTTCAGCTCTTGCAGCATACCGACCTGGCCGTAGACCTTCCTCTCTGGATTCTCCCTAACACAGCAGGTGTTATACAAAATGAGATCTGCAGCCTCTGGGTTGTCTGTAAAGCCGTACCCCTCTTGCTGGAGGAGCCCCTGGATGGTCTCAGTATCCCGTTCATTCATCTGACAGCCAAATGTGCGAATGTGAGCTAGGCGTTGTTCAACCATAATCGACCGCCGCTACGAATGCGGCGCACTCTCCTTTCCAAACCGCATCATAAGACACCAAGGCAGCAGGCTAGACAAGAGGCCCTCACCCTCCAGTCCCCAGCTGCCTTTAGCTTGTCCGTTTGTTCATATGGGTATCTGATTTGCCGCAGTCTCCTAATGATACTGATGTTCGGCTTTGCCAGGTGCTTCATCGGGGCGGGACGCTTCCGGTTCGACATCCATGTGATCTACCCTTTGACCTGTTACCATATACATGACACGTTCAGCGATATTGGTAGCATGATCGGCAATTCGCTCTAGATACCTGGCCACAAACAGCAGATTGATGGCCTGATGGGAGATCTGTTCACTCCGCCCTTCAAGGACAATGCCCATCAGCTCATCAAAAAGCTGTGAGTACATCTCATCGATGGGTTCGTCAGCCTGCCTGACTGCCTCCGCCAACTCCAGATCCCGGTCTACAAAACAAGTCAGGCTATCCCTAACCATGGCCTTTGTCTGTTCTGCCATGAAGGGAATATCGATTAATGGCTTGATCAAAGGTTCTTCACCAATCCGCAAAGTCAGTTCGGCGATATTGCAGGCGTTATCTCCAATTCGTTCCACATCGGTGGTGATCTTGAAAATTGCCACTACCGTCCGCAAGTCGGAGGCTAAGGGCTGCTGCAAAGCAATGAGGCGCATGCACCGCTCTTCGATATTGATTTGCATCTGGTCGACAATGTCATCATTTTCCAGCACCACCTGAGCCCCAGCTAAATTCTGAGTACTTAGATAGTGAACAGCCTCATGGATCTGTTTCTCCACCAGACTTCCCATCTTGAGCATCTCTGCTTGGATAGCCTGTAATTCCTTGTGAAAACCCTCCCTAGTCACATCACAAGCCCCCTCCACTTACTGGAGTCAGTCTAACTGAATCTACCAGTGATATAATCCTCGGTGCGTCTGTCTTTGGGCCGTGCAAAAACGTCAGAAGTAGGGCCGAACTCAACCAAGAACCCTTCCGATAGAAACGCGATGTAGTCAGAGACTCTTCCCGCCTGCTGCATGCTGTTGGTGGCCAAGACCAGAGTGTATTGCTGCTTTAGTTCCAAAATTACATCTTCAATTTTCGCTACTGATACAGGGTCCAGGTTGTAGGCAGGATCGTCGATCAAAAGGACTTCCGGCTGGACTGCAAGGGCGCGGGCAATGCACAAGCTGGCCTTTTGACCTGGTGATAGGCTCAGGGCGGAATCCTGCAGCCTGCCTTTCACCTCATTCCACAAACCCGCCTGTTTAAGGCTTCGCTTGACTATTTCATCTAGCTCGTGTCTATGCCTGATCCCGTGGACCCGGGGACCATATGCTACATTGTCAAATATGCTCTTGGGAAAGGGGTATGGATGGCGAGCGATGAGCCCCACCCGGCGCCTTACCTCTGTCACGTCTACACCGGGGCTGTAGATATCTTGACCGTCCAAGAGCACTTGACCTTCAGTCCTGACATCATCCCAAAGCTCGTTCATGCGGCAGAGAGAACGCAGTAAACTTGATTTGCCCGCCCCGCTGCCCCCGATGACAGCAGTGGCAGCCCCGGCGGGAATGCTCAAGTCGATGGAGGACAGGGCTTGGAAGCCGCCATAATACACGCTTAAGTCTCGCATTACCAGCTTATCGTCTGTCACTGCTACCATCTACCTCTTTCCCAATCGCGAACACTACCTGTCAGATCGTTATCTATCCTTCTCAACTGGACAGCTGCTCCCTGAAGACAGATGGATGTTAGGATCAACAGCAGAGCAGTCCCAAAGTGATGGGAAGCGGCGGGTCCCACAGATCCAACCAAGGAGCTGTATAAGTGGTAAGGCAGCGTAGTTGGAGGCTGACCATAGGAACTCGGCCAGGCCGCTGCTATCATGATCACGGGTGCTGCTTCACCGCCTACCCTGGCCATGCCCTCTAGTACCTTCGCGGCCAAGGTTCGTCTGGCATAGGGAATAAGTACCCTCCAGGCCGTCTGCCAGCGGCTAGCCCCCAGGGCTAGACTGTCCCTGCGGAAGGAACCCGGTACATCCTGCAGCGCTGCGTACGTCATAGTACTCAGCTGAGGCAGCAGCCAAATGGCTGACGCCAATAGAACGATGAGCGCCGTCTTTCCTTCTCCCAAGCGAGGTGCAAGGGCACCCCAGCCCAATAAGCCGTAGATTATAGGAGGCATTTTGGCAAGGCCGTCGATGGCCCCAAGAATCCAGGCGTTGAGGCGGCTTTCTCTGGCGTACTCACTCAGATAGATCCCCGTACCCATCGCCAAGGGCAGTGCCAGCAGCGCGGCCGCTGCCATAAGGTATAGGGTCCGAAACCAGATGGGCAGCAAGGCACTGCCGCTGTTGGCGAAAACACCGTATTTGATGACTTTCGCCAAGGGCCCCAGCCCCCTGAAGACTAGATATCCTACAAGCAGCAGTAGAATCCCTGCCGCCAGCCAAGTAGTCAGTACAATTGATGAGTACACGGCTGCTCCGGCGGCGAGCCGGCGCCTGCTCCTGGTTCTCATTCTTTTCCCCTCCAGTGCCTTTGGGTAAATCGCCGGCCTAAGCTGGAGAATACCAGAGAGAAAATCATAATCAACAGCGCCATAACGAAGACTTCCGAATGGTGCCAGCCCCTCTCGGCCGTCACTGCAATTGCCGTAGGCAGCGTAAACAGTCTCTGGCTCTGTTCTTGAATCAAATTGCCTCCGGAGAAGGCTTGCCATAACACTAGGACAACGGCAGTATCCCCCATTGCCCTGCCCATACCGAAGAATCCCGCCGCGGCGATGCCTGATCTAGCCGCGGGATAGACTGTATAGGCAATAGTCTGCCAGCGACTGGCACCTAGGGCGTAGGAGGAAGCTCTTAAAGATGCAGGGATTTGACGGAGATGTTCAACCAAGAACGACGTGAAGCGGGGATAAATTATCAATGCCAGAAGGAGCGGAGCGGCTGCAGCTGCCATCACTGGGGAAATTGCTGACGAGGGCTCACGGGAAGTCAACCAGACCAACCCAATCAATCCGATGACCACTGAGGGGACCTGGGACATGAGTCTAACGGTGACCCAGATCGCCCTGGCTGGTTTAGAAGGTGCCAGTTCGGTTATATATAGGGCAGAAACAAGGCTAACAGGCAGGGCAACTATTACAGCGCCTGCGGCAATGGCTAGGGAATTGGCAGCTGCCGTTACGATCACAGCTGATTCCAGATCCATCGAAAGTAACGAGCCGACAGCGCCCTTGACGACGAAGATCACCACGGCACCCAGTATTGCCAGGGTGGCGGCGGCACATAGCTGGAGGATCTCTTCTGTACCAAAATGAAATCGCCGATTAGTACCTGCCAGTCTCTCTCTAGTGCCTTGGGTACCCATGCTCAGTCTGTTCATGCCGTTAGGGCAAAACCCAGGGGAGGTTACTGGGTCGCGCCACGCCTCCTCTCGGGCCTGCAGCAGCCGGGTTGTTAAGCCGCCCACCAGGTATGAGCTGTTGTCCTGTCTGGAACCTAGTATTCGCTGTCTACATCTCAGCATTCAAAGGTGGCCTCTTACCTCACCTAGGTCACTGCAGAGACTTACTCTCAGTATTTGATCTTACCATTTGGGTGTTACTTGATTGTTACAAGATTGCTAACTTCTCGTAACGGTACAACCACTGGCTTAGACCCATAAGATAGTTTCGATTCTGCACCGCCGGGTACCTGCCTCAATTGATGACAAGTAAAATGTGAAGAATGAGCTCCTTTGCATACAGGAAAAGTTGACAATTGTGGGCAGTCGTGGTATATTTAAGACGAAAACAACGTGTATACAGGATACAGTAGCACTAGGTGCGTGGATAGATGTAGACAGGAGATATTCTGAAAGGAGTGATCCCTTGATAATCTCTGTCGGGAACCGAGAGATTACCATCAAGGTCCAAGAACAGCCGAGACCAGAGATTGCTGAGAGAGTGTACCGGCAGCTTCTGAAGGAAAGGGAAGTCGAAAGAGATCGGGATGCTGCCTATGCCCGTTTACTGTTCGGTCAGGGGATTCACATCAACTAACTTACTGTGAGTGTAAGGCCAAAAGCAAACTGCGATGCCTTACCGCCTAGGGCGGAAGGCATCGCAGTTTTTTATTCTACACTGTCTACAAAGCAAAGCAACGTTGTCCACATATAGACTGGAGTTGGCCCAGACTAGTTGCCACCGACAAACCCGATAATCAACGCCAGCACAGCGGCGATGGTTGCAATATTGGCGGCACTCTTCAGACTCTGATTCTGCTTTTCGTTGTGGGCACGGTAGCTGTCGAACTCCTCCCGCAGCTCCTGCAGCTGGCGTTCCAGCCGCTGCTCCCGCATTAGGGCTGCATTGATCTGGGCCGACGACTGGGCCGAAGCCCGCTCATCCACTGCTCTCAGCATCGACTCTGTCGTAGTGACCCGTTCCTGCAGGACCGCAACAGCCTCCTGCAGCTCTCCCACATATGCCTGCAAGTCAGCAAGATCCTTGCTGTCTGCAGCAGCATTCTGCTGCAAGACGTTGGTACGCTTATCTAATGCAGCTATGTTCTGCGAGATGTTGGTTAGGTCAGTCTGGACTGCCTCCAAGCTTCTCACCAAGTCCTGACGCAGGCTGCTGACATCCCTCATCAGCTGTCCGTCGGCGGAAGCCAAGGCTTCTGCCTGCTTGGCCACTTGTTCCTCCAGGACTCGCAGATCCTCAGACAGGGCGGCAGTCTCATCGCTGCGGGCATGCTTTTCCTCTGCCACTACCTGCCTCAACTCAGCGGCCAGTGTACCAATCTCGGCTCTCAGCTGGTCGTCCCTCTGCACGCTCTCTTCCTGCCAAGCTATCAGGCCTTGCTCTACTTCAGCGAGCTGTTGGGCAACATCGGAGAGCCCTTTCTCCACTCGCCTGATCTCCGCTTCCAGTTCGCTATCGGCTGCCTGCATAGCAGTCTGCAGCAAAGTCATAGCGGCATCCCGCTCGGCAAAGCTGCTCTGGACCTTAACACCCAAGGCCTCCTCCAGCGCCACGAGTGAGTCGGTGTGCAGGGCCAGCATGCGGCCGTGTTCATCCAACTTAGCCTTGTTGGTTTGGACTGCAGCATCGGTGTCGGCTAGGGCTGCTCCCTGTCTAGCCAGCTCACCCTCGAGAGTCTGGATCTTATAGTCCTGCTCAGCGGCCTGCTGCCTTAAGGCCGCATCGACAGCATCCAGTCGGCTGGTAGAATCCGCAACCTGCACCTGGAGTGCGGCGATTTCCGCCAAGATAGCTGCAGCCTGCTCCTGCATGGATGTGCGAATGGCTGCATCTTCCTGCTCCATCGTGTCGATTACCTTGGTTACAGTCTCATCCATCACTTGGACCCGCCGCTGTGTCTCATCAACTGCAGCCACTAGTCCGTCTCTCTGGTTATACCAACGCACGAGTTCATCCCTAAACTCGGTGGAAAGCGTCCTCAAAAGCGCTAGATCTTCCTGTGTGACACCCAGCTGGCCCTTCTCGATATCAACCAACAGCTGACCAACTACTGAAGCCAGCGTATACCGATCAACAGGCCTTTGACCTTGAAAGGTTCCATCGGTATAGAGGCCAAGATATCCTTCCTGGACTAATTTTTGGACTCCCTCATAGGCCCAATGGTCTGCAGGCACATCACTAATCTGCAGCTCCGCCTGCTGCGCAAAGACCATACCTCCCTGGCTTAACAAAAGCCCCAACAACAGCAGTACAACTCCGATTCCTCGCACTGTCTTCGACTCCATCTGCTCCCGCCCCCTGTCAATCTTCTTTGCTCCTCAGTCTCTTTTCGGCACCGTCTCTATCTGGTGATAGTCACCGGCAACTCCATGGGACCCAACTCGATGACCTGTCCGCCGGTGGTCGTAAGCTTAGTACCCAGCAGCTGCACTGCACCACTGCCTTCAGCACCTGTGATGAATCTAATCGAACACAAGTTGCCAGTCAAGCGGCTAACCCCTAACTGCGACAGCCCCCGGAGCTTCACCTGCATTGTTCCTTGGGCTGGCTGCAGCTCTACCTCCATCGGGATGGTGCCTTCCAAGAGAGCCGACATTGGTGCCAGAGCCTCGCCCCGCTCTACCCCAAGCCGGCCGCCGGCTACCCTCATCAGGTCCGTCGGAAACTTGAGCATAAACTCAGCTTCTTCGATGTTCCTGAGATTATAGCCTTTGATAGCTACCTTCAGGGGAGCTCCCACTGTGGCAGGCTCTGTCCCTTCGGTGATCAGCCTAATCATCTGCGGCAGCTGCGGTATACTGATAAATTCATTCACAATCAGGGGTTCAGTAGCGCCAGATTCCACTCTCACCGAATATGGCAAATTATCACTGGCCACATCAGTGGGGGCTAGGAACCACTGAACGACGATGGACTCCTGTGGGCCTAGATCTCCGCAGAGCTTTGTCCGCCCTTCACCAGGGGCCACCTGCAGCCCTAAAGGCGCCTGCCAATGAGCCTGAACCCAAGGCGCACTCATCTCACCCACATTAGTGATGGTAGCTCGAACGGCAAAGGGTACGGGCTGCAGCCTTCCATCCTCGATCAACAGACGGGGCGGCGCGGAAATCTTAACCTGGAGTTCAGCAGGCTTGACAATCTGAACCCGCCTCCGCACTTGGTTAGGCTCACTGTTGGCAGCTTCCACCCTTACCTGATAGCTGACTTCACCGCTTAGATGCCCAGCCACCTCCACCTGCCAGGCTACTTGGACAGATTCACCCACATCCAAGTTGCCGAGTCTGCCGCTAGCTTGCTGTCCAGGAACCAGAGAAAGGCCGCTGGGCAAGTCAATGGCTACCCTGACATCTCTGGCTTCACCTTCGCCGCTGTTCTCCAAATAGGCAACAACTGGGAACCGTGTCGGCCCATCAGGTGCATGGGAAATTACGGCAGGTGATGTGACTCCCACGGCAAGCTTTCCGGGAGCAATAGTGATGCCGCCAAGCCCGTAGTAGGTTATCCAAGTGACACTCTCTCCTGGTTCCAAGCTAACAGCATCCCAAAACATCGCGATAGCTGAGTCTAACTCGAACTCACCCTTGCGCAGGAAGATGCGGCCGAGTTCAAAATCAAAATCCCAAATGCTCTCAGCCAACACGCCCCAGTTTGTAAAATACACCCGGTCAGGAGTAGTCACCCCTGGGCCCCGCAGGGTTCCCTGGGACATAACCTGGGCATTGGCCAAGGAATCGAATGCCTGCCAAAACTCAGGCATTGCTGCTCTGGTGAATAATGTATCGGTGGTCACAGCCTGCTCCTCAACCCGAAAGGGAGCACCATCGTTGGCACCCAGCATTGTATCCAGCATCAGGCGCATTGCCACCCGATGCGAGACCGAGTCTTCGTTCGTCAAAGTATAAGCTATTCGAGCCGTATCTTGCAGGCCGGTGGTGCTGCTGCGGGTAAAGCTGAGGAGCTGCTCTGCTCTGATGGGTCCCAGCTGATATACAGTGCTGACAGCGTTCCCCTGCCCAATCTCAGGCCCTGAGATCAGCTCTCCAAAGGGCCCTTGCCTTCCAGCTGAGGTCTGGGTAGGACCGCCGAATACGTAGTTCACACCATCGACTTGAATGGTAGTATACGATGTCCATGGATCAGCCATGCCGTAGACCAAGGGTTTGTTTTCATCACCAATCCTGTCTGGATCGCCGCCGGTGGTATTGATTGAGAACCGTCCGGTGTTCTCTTGGCCTCCGTTGACAATGATGGAAATGTACTCATTGGCAACAATGATATTGCTGCCGACGTTACCCTCAACCATAGCCCAGGCCTTCTCCAGTTGACAACTGATTAACACTGCCATGACCAGGGCGATTGTCAGCCAACGCCGCATTAACCACCAGCCCCCTAACTGTAAATGGTTTATCTCACTGGTATATCGAGAAGCCCTTCCTTACTCATCACGGACATACCTAACACCGTCATAGTGAATAGACACATGGAACTCCGGCGGGCCGCTGAAGGAGACAGTAACGGTCAGAATATAATCCTCCAGCATCGGCTCCATTCTCCACCCGTTCTGAATGGTTAACCTGGCTACCTGGTCTAGGCTTGATGCCCCAGAAGACTGAATGATCTCAATCCGGTTTGCGCTGGTAGACCCTTTGGGGACATAGGCCTCCACCTTGACGGTACCGGCCAGGCCTTCATTGATGGCATTCTTCGGATACTGAATGCGCCCCCCGCCTGCTACGATACTGCTGGCCGCTGGCAGCGGCGGCAGAGGCGGCGGCGCCGGTTCTGCCGGTTCTTCATCTGGCTCAGTCTCGGAAAGGGAGCTGGCTGCCTGCCCGGCGGCATCTGTAGAACTGCCCCCAGCCATCACAACGTCTTGACCATGCTCGCTGGTCAAGACATGGTCTCCGTTACTGTCTGGCTGCTGCAGAGCGTGGTCATTAACCACCGGCTCCGGTTCAGGTTCCGGTACCACCCGGGTGTCGGGAGCCCGTACGTCATCCTGGGGCGTCGGTGTCGGTTCCGGCTCAGGCTGTGACACTTCGGCCTTGGCCGTCTCCACCGGAGCCGGTTCTGGTTCTTGCTTTGGCGGCGTGGTTTCCTCACTGGCAGACCTTTGCTGCGGCTGAGGCTGCGGCTGCTGTCGCGCCACTTGCGCTCTAGGCGCGGGCTGCTGTATTTCAATGGGTACAACAGAAATAATCCCACCACCGGGGCCGGCAAAAAGACCAGTTCCCAACGCGGCCTCCCAGCGAGGGAAGACAAAAAACAGCATAGCGTGCAAGATCAATGAAACCAAGACAAAAGCTCCGAAAGAACGGTCTGACTCATCACCTGTGAACACTGCCACACCACCTCCCCCCACTTACGGCTGTGTGCAAGAGGGTATTTCCCACTACCTAGCTCCTGGCTCAACTGCCAGGCCAAAACGATATCCGCCCAGCCCCCGGACTATGTCCATTACTTGGACTATGTAATCATAGCGGGCATCCCGGTCGGCTTTAATCACTACAAAGAGATCGGGCCTGTTGTTCAGTGCTTTGCTGACTTCTGACCTGAGAGTATTGGCATTTACTTGGCGCTCGCCCAGATACATGCGTCCATCTTTGGCAACGGAAATGGTAACTTGACTGCTGGCCTGCCGGTCCCAACTGGCCGCCTTGGGCAGCTCCAGATTCAGTCCAGCAGGATGGGTTCTAAAGGTAGTGGCCAACATGAAGAATACTAAGACAGAAAAAATGATATCGATGAGCGGTACTATCTGAATCGTCGGCTTCTTATTGCGGACAGAGCGGTGAGCTATCATCAAACATCACCCCTTGCCTCAAAAATCGCCAACAGCTCTGACGAGCGTTTATTGATATCAACCACCAGGCGGTCGATCAGTCCTGAGAGGTAGGAGTAGATCAGCGTTCCTGGAATAGCGATGATCAATCCGGCAGCAGTGGTAATCAGGGCTTCGGCGATCCCTGAGCTCAGAGCAAGGGTATCATCCAGGCCGCCCACCGCTGCTATAACCTGAAAGCTATTGATAATACCAGTTACTGTACCAAGCAGGCCTAGCAAAGGAGCAGCAGTGATGATTGCGTCTAGGAGCCCAAGCCGGCGTTCCATGCGAAAGACTTCCTCATGGGCCACTTCCTCCAGCCGCTCTCGGATAAACTGCTTGTCCTTGTCGTAGTGGGCGATTCCTGCCGCCAGGACAGCTGCCACCGGCCCCCGCGTCTTCTTTGCTATCTGGATAGCTTCCAGGATCTTGCCCTGCTGAAGCGCTAGTTTAATATCATCCATGAGATCTTCTGTGTCTACTCGACAGCGAAGCAAATAGACCAGTCTTTCGAGAGAAACAGCTACCACCAGCACCGAGCAAAGCAGCAAAGGGATCATTACTGGGCCGCCCCGAATGATCAAATCCAGCATTGTATATACCTCCACTCCGTCCCACATTCATTGGGTAAGACTATTCGACAATCAGGTACCATATCCTTCCTTGCCATTGCCTAGAGAACTTCCCCGGAGAATTTCCTCTAAAGGCCTACGTACTTCCCTGATTTTCCCCCTCTGGAATTTTCGACAAGGCGAGATGCATCTCCTGCCGTGGAAACCCCGCCTAGAACAAAGAAAGACGCCGGTACGAATAGGGAAATGTCCCCAGGACATGCTACCAGGGAGAGGTTTCTAGACAAGAGAAGGGGTCTACAATGAAGAGAGAGTTGGACACGGTGGCGGAGCGGGCCATGGAGCAGTTGAAGCAGGATTTAGTGGAAGAGATGGGTTTGTTGGAATTTGTGCAAACCCACGGCTGGGGAGCGTTGGCTGCCAAGGACTGCGGCCGGATTGGTGGAAAGATGTCCACTGGCATCAGTCCCAATATCCTTCGCAGGATCGCTGCTGCGGCCAAAACTCAGGAGAAGTGAGGGCGGCTGGTTGTTGACCGCCTGAACAAAAGAGGCGGTACGCGCTCGCCTACCGCCCTGCGGGTTTTCTAGCCTGCCAGTAGCTGAAGATGCGGATTCAGCTTGTAGAACTCGTCCTTTAGAATGCGCATCAGGTAGATTTTTCTCAGCTTTGGGGCACCCTTCGTGCGAATGAGTTTGCCTTCCTTTTTAAAACCAGCTTTCTCATAGCAGCGAATCGCCGCCTGATTGGTGCTTGCGACCCGCAGATATATGCGAGAAAGCTTCATTTCACCAAAAGCGTAGCTGAGGAGGGCAATAACGCTTTCGGTTCCATATCCTTTTCCCCGGTAATCGCCTTCGCCGATGCGAATCCGCAGCTCAGCATCTCCGTTTCGCCACGTAATGTGGTCCAGCTCAATATCACCAATGGGGACTCCGTCCCGGGTAGTAATGACCAGCCGTCGAAGGTGCCGGCTGCTTTGTTGAGCCTGATACCACTCTTGGCAGTCGCCCAGGTTTTCCGGATAACTGTCATCCTCCATGTAATGGCCTACTTCCTGGTCTTTGGTCCATTCCACTATCTTGGGAAAATCTGACGGCAACACCGGCCGCAGGATAACCCTCTCCCCTTCAATTTCCATGATTGCTGCCACCTCTTTGTCTGCAGTATCTAGCGCTTTATCTGCTGTGTAGTATGGTTCATCTAGTAGTGCAGCTGCCGGCGGGCACTGCTTGCTTTATGACTTCTACCTCAAGCAGAGCCTAACCTCTAGGCAATAGCAGCCAGCCATGCCACCGGACAGCAAGAGCGGCAGCTATTCCAGCAGCGATTCCCGCAGCAGGCCGGTAATGCGTTTCTCCAGGCGCGATACCTGTCCCTGGGAAATCCCCAACATTTGCGCCACTTCACTTTGAGTCTTCTCTTGTATGAACCGCAGGATGACAATTGCCCTATCCCTGGGAGACAGCTCCTCACAGGCCTGCTGTAGAGCGTAGTTCTCTATCCATGCATCCGACTCTGGCTCTATGCCCAGCCTGTCTTCTAGATACAGGGAGCTTTCGCTGTCCTCATGAATGACTTCATGGATGGACAACATGGGAGCAACGGCCTCCAAAGCCTCCACCACTTCTTCCCGGTCCATTCCCAGCACCTCACCGATTTCCCTCGGGGTCGGCGCCCTGCCCAGGTTCTGTTCCAGACCTTCCCTCACCCTGATGGCTGCAGCGGCTTTCTCCCTCAGGCTGCGGCCGAGTTTGATGGAGCTTTCCTCCCGGAGGAACCGGCGGATTTCGCCCATAATCACCGGCACTGCATAGGTGGAGAACTGTACATCATATGAAAGGTTGAAATTATCGATCGCTTTCACCAATCCGATACAGGCCACCTGAAACAAGTCATCAAGCTCGCCTCTGCCGCTGAAGCGCTGGGCAATGGACATGGCCAGGCGCAAGTTGGCTTCGATTAATTCTTCCCTCGCGGCAGCATCTCCCGCCTGTGCAGCAGCCAGCAGGTTGTGGACTTCCTCAGAGGTTAAGTTTGGAGCTGGCGGCAGTTGGATTCTGCCTGAGGCACTCTGCATTGCACTCTCTCCCTAAGAACGCACTCGGGCTTGAATAGGAGACTTGCTCATAAACAAAGTGGTGCCTTTGCCCGGCTTGGAGTCAATCACCAGCTCGTCCATGTATTCACGCACAAAGACCAGCCCCAATCCCATTCGCTCTTCAGGTTCTGTGGTAAAAGCCGGTTCCAAGGCCTGGTCTACATCGGCTATGCCGCATCCCTCATCTGTTACAGTTATTTCCAGCCGCTCATCTGTCAGTCGGCAGGTTAGGGAGATCTCGCCCTCCCTGCCCTTATAGCCGTGGATCACAGCATTGGATACTGCCTCCGATACTGCGATCTTAATCTCATCGAGTTCATCTAGGGTGAACTCCAGCTGTGATGCAAAGAGCGCCGCAGCGGTTCGGGCAAAACCAATATTGGCTGCCTTGCTTGGAAACCGCATTACGACCATGTTGCCACCAGTTGCCATCATCATCTTCCCCCAATCTGAGCCAACGCTTGTTCCTCAGTATCGGCGAACTGCATAATGCGTTCCATGCCAGCCATGATCAGCATCCGCCGCACCGGGTCTACAGCCCTAAGAGCCACCACTTTCCCCGCCCGGGCTTTAATCTGCCTGTATCGCCCCATGAGAACACCAAGGCCGGAGCTATCGATAAAGCCAACATGCTCCAGATCCCAGATCAAATGATAAACCCTAGAGTTCTCCGCCAAGGCCGTGTCCACCATTTCCTTGACCTCAGCAGCTGAAGCCAAGTCCAGCTCGCCTCCTAGAGATACAATCAATGCTTTTCCTCTACGCTTGATTTCTATATCCACCCTCTGCCCCTCCATGAGTTGATCCGCTCATTCCAGCAGTAAGAGCTGGAAGTCCTTAATGTATTTTCACGCATATCTGATAAATTCCTGCCAAACGGTTATTTGCTGCCGCATCAATATTATTGGGGAGCCCGCTCGACCCACCTGAAGCAGCCTGGGTATTTCCGGCAGTCTTGGCCTATCGGAAGCAGGGCGCCCACTGCAATAGCAACAACCCTAGAAAAGATCAAGTCTTCCAAAACTATCCGTGTATTTACAATTACCAGACGGAAGAGTCCATGTGAACGACGAAAGTCGTCTTAAGCCAAAAATACTCCAACAGTGAGACATCACACCATTGTAACAGGCAAGTAGACACAGTTCTCCATTTACTACCCATCAATTCCCGTTGTATTGCAGAATGGGGGGCGGTATCGGCATAGCCATAGCAAGCTGCTTCCGCAGCATATGAAGTATGATCACTTTGGTCAATATGGAAGAAAGGAGAATTCCATGTCTAAGAAGTGTAGAACACGGATGGTGCAGATTAGGCTCGCTCTTTTCCTAACCATAGTGTTGGTCTTGAGCATAGGTGTAGTGACAAACGCAAAGACTACCGTAGTCTATTGGCAGCATTTTGCAGATGCTAGGATTGAAGCTGTTCAACAGCTAGCAGCGGAGTTCATGAAGGAAAACCCGGATATTGAAATTCAAATAGAAGGCATTCCTTGGGCTGCCTATTTCGACAAGCTGTTCACCTCCATTGCCGCGGGTTCGGGCCCTGATGTTTTCCAGGCACCCACTGGCTTGGCCGAGCAGTTCATTCGAAGCGGCAACATTGTGCCTCTAAGGGGAATCTCTCCATCCCAGGTTGAAGAAGAGTTTCTCCCCTGGACAGTGGAAAGGCTGATCAGCGAAGGCAAGATCTGGGGGCTGCCCACTGACATACAAAGCATAGTCCTATTCTACAATACCCGGTTGTTCAAGGAAGCCGGCCTAGACCCGGATCGCCCGCCTGCCAGCTGGGAAGAACTGGTGCACTACGGACAAAAGCTCACCAAGCAAGAGGGGGGCAGGTTTAGCCAAACCGGATTAGACACAGACTACTATTCTATAGTCTTAGAGACTTTTATGTTCCAAGCTGGTGTTGGCAAGATGTATGATGATGACTTGACCCAAGCGCTGTTCAATACTCCAGAAGCACTAAGAGCGCTGACGTTCATGACCGATCTGACTACCCGCTATGGGATTGAGGATGCAGAGTTCAATAGTCAAGACAACACCTTTGCTCTGGAGCTAACTGCCATGTCTTTGGCGCATCCGGTAAGCATGGGGACACTGAGGCTGTTTAACCCAGCTCTAGAGTACAAGGTAGCGCTTGCTCCGCCGGTCAATGCAGGAGATACTCCTGTGACTACAGGAACTCACTGGCAGTACTTTATCACCAAGAAAGCCCCGCAGCTGGAGGCACAGAAATGGGTTGAGTACCTGGCCTCTGAACATGCTCAACTGACCTTCTGCCAGGTCGCAGGGGATCTAGTCTCAAGAAAAGCATTGCTCACCAACCCCA
>LSQX01342566.1_pt1 | contig 20808 bp, 9 predicted proteins | sample 654561 | NCBI WGS metagenome assembly LSQX01 (sample SAMN04489861, study PRJNA283612) | anaerobic digester metagenome | isolation source: 4 biogas reactors fed with cattle manure at either 37C or 55C with and... | place: Denmark: Kongens Lyngby | collected 2014 | reverse complement strand
TATCTCGAAGGTGATATCACCGTGGCTCAAAACCTCATCTTGGGGCCAAACACCTATATATACACCAATGGACACGAACTCGAATATGATTATTGTGAGGACGAAGACGAGCCGCGAATCATAATTGATGTACCCGTCGCTCTTGCATCAACCGCACACAACTATAATGGCTTTACCGCGAGATGGGATTCAGTTCCCGGTGCCGTCTCATATAATCTTACTGTCAATGGCCCCAACGGATACACGCATAATATTGAAAATATCACGAATACAGCAGCTCGCATAGATGGCTTAGCCAGCGCATCCGAATATTCATACCAAATCAAAGCCAAAGATGCTGCCGGTGAAGATATTCCAGGTTTTACCCCGATGACCGCAACCGCAATCACAACAGCTCCGATCGAGGGAATTGGCGCATCCACTTCCATCAACGGCGCTCCTGCCACGATCTTTGTCCCTCCCGTGAATAACGGCATCACAAACAACGATGTGATTGTAGCGCCGAACACTACTGGAAACGACGACTTCTGCATAATAATCACCTATCACCCGGAAGGCTATGGTGGCATGCCAAATGGGCGTCTCTTAGCAAGCATCACCTCTTCAAATCCAAGTGCTTTAAACGGCACATATACTATCCATCATACAGGGATGGTTCAGCCCGCTGCCGCCGCATACCGCTATGCAGGCGGCGATTGGCATCAACTTAGCAATGCTGACTTCTCTATCGACGGCTGTACGAAGGTCACAATCACCGGTGTCGGCCCTAATAGATCAAGCGGAGAATTGCAAATTCTTATGGACGACAGCTCCGGCACTTTGCCCGTAGAGCTCTCCTCCTTCACTGCAAGAATCAATCCCTATGGCAATGTTAAGATCGAATGGGTCACTCAAACCGAGACCAATGTCATGGGCTATAGAATCTATCGCAACAACCTCAGAAACCTTGATTCAGCCTTGCTTTTAGACGCTTTGATCGAAGCCAGAAACAGCTCTCACACTCAGATTTATACCTATATCGACAACGATGTCTTGACGCCGGGCAATCATTACTATTGGCTGGAATGCATTGACTTTGACGGCACGACAGAGTATTACGGCCCCGTGACAGTGAAAATCAGCGGGGATTCCGATTCTCACAATCACGCGCCGATCCTTGCCGGCATCAACCACACCTATCCTAATCCTTTCAACCCTGTTGTCCACATAGCTTATGGCGTGCCCGAAGCGACCACTGTTAAGATGAATATCTATAACGTTAAAGGTCAATTCGTCTCTGAAATCATGAACGAATATAAGAACATTGGCGCGCATACCTTTACTTGGACGGGTAAGGATGCCTATGGCAGACAGCTTCCCAGCGGACTATATTTCCTCAGGATGGAGATGAATAATAAGACCTGGATCAAAAAGATCACCATGAGCAAATAGGCAAGACTCAGCCGGAGGCTATCAAGTCGATAGCTATAGACTGCACTTTTGATGCAGACATAACATAACCGGCAAGCCCTTGCAAGACTTTGCGAAGCTGTATCTCACAGACTATTCTGCAGATTAGCTTGTAGATACAGCTTCGCTTATGGCTTCCCTTTCACGATTTGCCTTGTTAATTTCACTTTTTTTGCACAACTATACACTTATAAAAGAACTATCACGAGCGCAGCGAGCCATTCTCAATTCTCAATTCGCACGAAGTGCGCCCTACTTTCTATAGGGGGACAAAATCGAAAAACGGTGACAAAATGAGCAACTAATTCTTCGGCCAGTCGTGTAAATGATTGAAATATGAAGCCTGAAATAATTTTGAAAAAGATATTAAGCATAACCATGTTATGTAAACCTGAGGAGAAATTGGCTTAAAATGTTTTTCAAAAAACAGGATCTTTGAACGGAATTATTAATTCAAAATATTCGATTTGTTGAAACTTGTCTTACGAAAATGAAATTGTTTTCACAGGAAGTAAATTATGCGCTTAATAATTGGAAAACAAGCTCTTGATTTTAACGAAGCCGGCCAAGCACTCCTATAAAAATCCCCAATTATAGCAGGTTTTAGCCTAAAGTGATATTTTGTTTGACCTTGTTAAAGATTCGCATTGACAAAATATACGCCTGAAATTTATTGCAACATTGGCTGTACTTCTTCATTAAAATGTTGTTAAAGGAAGTGGTCTTGAAAACAGTTTATAAGGTGCTTAGGTTTTTACTAAGCCTGAGAAAATAATTAAGTATGATTTTTAAACAAAGGTATATGTTATGAAAAACAATGTAAATAACAACGCGAAAACATTTTGCGAGCTGAAAGCTTGCAGACTCGGCAGGGAGATTTAAAATGAATAAGAGAATTTATACTGATTTTGTCATAGAGCTAAGAAGCTTTTTGGCAACATCTTTTAACGGAGGAAGAAAATGAATAGGAAAATATTGTTGATTATCATAGCGATGCTTCTGACAATTGGTTATGCTGAAGCGACTTTCTATCAATCTCAAAAAACTGGTTCATGGTATGAAAAATCAACATGGAAATATAAGTTATTGAACTCTTGGTATAACTTAACCATATTTCATGGTATACCCAACTATGATCAAGATGCTATTACGATTCTTAATAATCACGAAGTAACAATTGATAAAAATCTCGATATTGATGAATTGACGATTAATAGCGGTGGAAAATTGACGTTAAATTCAGGAGTTAATCTGGGGATAGTCGATGGCCCCGGCGTGGATATTACTAACAACGGTACCTTTAATATTGGGGGTAATCTTTCTACAGTTTCTTCTGAAAGCTCAGACAATAAACATAAGCCTTATGGGATACTAAACAATCCCGGTGCTGTAATCAACCTCACTGGAAACTATTATTTTTCATATGCTCTACAAAATAAGGGAATCATCAATTTAGGAGAGAAGCAACTGTCGGGAAATGTGACAAACTATAATGGTGGAAAAATCAGAAGTGACCGAGCTGATATTATGAGGAGCGGTACTTTAACAAACGAAAGCGGATCAACGATTGAATATACAAAAGTAATAAATATTCCAGCAAGCACATCCTATAAAAAGCTTGAACTAAGTGCTCCAGGAATATATTATCTTGAAGGAGATGTGACAGGCTTAGAATATCTCACCTTGGGCGAAAACACCTATCTTCACAAGAATGGGTTTAAGATAAACAACATTGAAGATAATGGCTACGATGGACTTTGTAATGCTCCTTCTCGCATTATTGATGGACCTGTAATGTTTTTGGGAACGGAAAATCAAATTCCATTAGGAACAATTTCCCAAGGTTCTGTAAAACAGCCTGTATATCGTTTTACTCTTGAACGTAACCATATCCAGGGAAATGCTAATTTAGCATCGCTTACTTTCAAAAATCTTGGGAATGCCGATAATAGTAGCGACATCAAAAAATTTGAGTTGTACAGTGGCTCTTTTGACAACTTCAGCTCTGCGACTACAAAATTAGGTGAAGCAACTTACAATAGTGGTACATACACCTTTACGATCGGCAATGTGCCTCTTTATGCTAACACAAAGCATTATTTTTGGATTACAGCTGATATAAATGGAGTTGCTGCCACTGGCAAAACTATAAAGATAGATGCTTTGTCAGAAAGCAATTTTACAATTAACTACACTGGAGGGGATGTTGGGCATATAATTAGTTCAGCAAGTGTGGGTAATATACACACCATTCAAGAAGTTAATACCATACTCAGCACATCCTATAGTGTTGAAGCAAAAGGTATTGCACGGGGCTCAACAAAGAATCCAATCTATCGCTTTGAATTAGAGCCAAGTGGCACCGTCAATCTTACAAGTGTTGCTTTCAAAACGGCAAGTGAAACAACTATCGGGAGCAGTGACATAGTTAAGTTTGAAATATATCATTCTTTAACAAACAAATTTCCTGAAAACCCGGAAAATATTGCAGAGCTATCAAGTATGGAAAGCAATGGAGCCGATAACTCTTTCTCTATTTCAAACTACACTCTCGATGGTGGAAAAAAACACTATTTTTGGATAACTGTGGATATAAATGAAAACGCACAGACAGAAAGAAAAATCAGTGTTCTACCCCTTACTACAGCTAATATTATCTTGAACAAAGGCAGTAAAAATGTCCAAGGCACGATAAAAGCCGGAGGGGTTCAAACCATTGTGGCTCCCGGAACGACCTTAGCAAGCGGCACAGCCGTAACCGCCGGAACAATATCTAAAGGCTCAAAGAAAAACCCGCTTATTTCCTTCACACTTACTTCTGCAGGTGCAAATGCTTTGAACAGCGTAACTTTCACGCCAAACGGTACTAATTTATCAAACGACGTCGAAAAATATCAGCTTTATGCTTCTACAATCAATAACCTCAGAGGGGCAACACAAGTTGGCACTGATTTGATTCCCTCAAACGAAACTCATACCTTTTCAGATTTAAATAAACCTCACACAGACGGCGTTACAGTATATTATTGGATCACTGCCGACATCAAATCAGGGGCGACTGAGGGTAATAAAATCAGTGTGGGAGCAATTGCATATTCAGATATTTCAATGACTCCTCATAGCGTCACCGGAACTGCTGCGGCTGGCGGAGAGCAAACAATCGGCTTGTCTGTTTTGACCGTTGCGACAACAGATCCTGCCATGCTGGATGGAACGATCAATATTGCAAGCCACAGAAACCCGGTATATCACTTCACCATAGAGCGCGATGATGCATCCGGTGAGGTGGAGCTAAAGAAGATTTCCTTTTATACCGTGGGTACATTTGTTCCTGAAAACTTAACAGAGTTCAGGCTTGGTATGTCTGATCACGATAACTGTGCGATGGCAGAAGCCACTGTCGCGGCAAGCGTTGGAGTTACAATTGACCCCGTCGCAGATTATCCTGTAAGCCCTAATACAAACATATTAACGGATGATGGTGTTGTTTGGCGAAAGCATACTTTTGAATTTAGCTCTACTAACAAATTTGGATTTGAATCACTTGTCTTTCAGCCCGGCGAGAAAAAGTATTTCTGGATTTCTGCTTCTAATGATGATGTGACAGATGCAAGCAATCAGGGACAAGGAAATAAATTGCAAGTATTAGCGCTTCGAGCTGGTGATTTCGAAGTAACAGGCGCTACAGTAAATACTTCTGGGGCCCACCATGCCGGTGTGCAAGAAATTGGAGTAGTCAGCCTTTTTGTTTCTTCAGATGCACCTGAAAGTGAGACTTTTAGATTTTCACCCGGTCAGAAAAAACGTCCCTTATATCGTTTTGAATTGCTCAGTTGCGGAAGCCCAACAATTGGAGAGGTTTCATTTACAGCCACTGGTTCTTTTACTGACTTGGACATAGATCGTTTTGAGCTTTGGACTGGCTTGGAAGATGATCTCAAGGCAGCGGGCAAGGTAGTCCGGAAAGTTGGCAACACCTGGCAGGGAGATATTAGTAGCAGCTCAAGAACATTTGACGATGTAGGGGTAAGGTTGAACCCTAATATGCCTCAATATTTTTGGATTACTGCTGATGCCAGCTATATAGCTCAAAACTCGCATACCATACAGATAACAGATGTAAAGGTTGTTCCTTCCATGGATGTTCCTATAGAGTATTCAATTTTTGACGGCCCCGCCCAGATGTTTTGCAATATTTGTGACTGGAGCTTTTCAAAGGTTCAAAAGATTAAAAAGACTGCAGGAGCGGGCGAGGGATATCAGGTTAAGGTAACTGTCCTTCGTAGTGGAAGTCCGGGCTTACAAGAAGAAGTGTATGTTGGTGACAAATGCAGAAAAGATTTTGGCGATATTCGCTTCTTTGAAGGCGATACCCCCTTGAACTACTGGATGGAATCCAGTGAATATGGCGTTAAAGCTTCTTTCTGGGTGAAATTAAACGGTGATTTGTCTGCCGACGACATCTTGCTCACTATGCGTTATGGCAATGAAGGAGCAACCACCATCTCTGATGGCCCAGCTACTTTTGAATTCTTCGACGACTTTAATCGCACTGACAATAGCTTGGACAATTGGTACAGATACAAGCCAATTGATGAGCATAAAAATCCAGTTTCCATTCCAAGGGGCTCAAATTTTGTGAGCTTAGCCGAAGGGGAAAAGACCGGGGATTATGGTCATGCAGTATTAGGCTCAGATAAAGTATATAGCGATTTCAGGGATGGAATAATCGAATTCAAATATCGAGTGTATAGAGACGCAATCGCTGAGATCGGATTCAGAGGCGTTTATGCTGTTGACGGAGGTTCAGGCTATAAAGCCCGCAGCGATGCAAGGACTTCTGAAAGTGAAAGCGGTAACAATGGTGGTCAATCTTTCTTGTCACCCCCCTATAAAGATTGGGCTCATTTGGAAGATTCTCCGGATCCATTCTTCAATCAGCCTATCCCTCATACTTGGTATATCGGGAAAATTACCGCAAACGGAAACAATCTGAAATTTTATAGAGATGGAACAGAGTATGCCTCGTCCTCATTGGGCGTAAATCATGGACCCGGCGAGATTTCTCTGCAAAACCACTACGGCAGCAGAGTTGACTTTGACTGGATCTATGTGCGCAAGATTGCTGATCCGGAGCCCGTTCGTGAAAGCTGGAATTCAGCAATAATTGCAAAAGAAGCTACGGCTGTAAACTATAACGGATTTACTGCACATTGGTATGCGGCTGAAGGAGACCCCACATATCTGCTTACGGTTTATGGTTCAAATGGCGAGCCTTTAGATGGCTGCAATGGTGTCGAGATTAACACAAATGCAGCTCGGATAGATCTGCCAGATACAAATACAGAAACAAATTTCAGCTATACTGTAAGCGTGAAAGATCAAAGCAATTATATCAACTCAAATGTGATTTACAGACAAACCATTACTCCGGAGCCTGGCTATGGTGCATCCACCTCGATAAATGGCGGAGAAGCTACAGTTTATATCCCTGCAACTGAGCCAAATACCAACAATAATGTGGTGCTTGGAGCAGTGGGGGATGAGAATTATAAAGGCGTGGACGATTTTGAGATCATAATCGAGCATCTTCCGACTGGATATCAAGATGAAGAAGGAAATGTGAATTGGCCTAATGCCAGGTTGTTGATGGCTGTGAGAGCTTCCAAACCCTCAGCTTTATATCGGAGCTACACCATAAACCATTCAGGTTTGGGATATTCTCCACAAGTCGGAGCCTACCGCATTGGTGAAAATTGGATTTATTTTGAAGTAACTGATCCAAGAGAAACTGCAACAACGATTGTCATCTCAGATAACGGGGCAAAAAACTCTGATGGAAACTTGTATGTTATTCTAAACGATGGCTCCGGCACTCTGCCCGTAGAGCTCTCCTCCTTCACCGCCAGGCTCAACCCCTATGGCAAAGTCAAAATCGAATGGGTCACCCAAACCGAGACCAATGTCATGGGCTATAGACTCTATCGCAACAACGTCAAAGACCTCGATTCAGCCTTGCTTTTAGACGGACTCATAGAAGGCAGAAACACTTCCCACACTCAGGTCTATACCTATATCGACAACGATGTCTTAGAGCCGGGAAACAACTATTATTGGCTGGAAAGCGTGGACTATGATGGCACGGCGCAGTATTATGGCCCCGTGACGGTGAACATCAGCGACGATTCGGATAGCAATAACCAGATCCCGATCGTTGCCGGCATCAACCACACCTACCCCAATCCTTTCAACCCGGATGTTCACATCACCTTCGGCGTCCCCGAGGACACTACCGTTAAGCTGAATATCTATAACGTTAAGGGTCAATTCGTCTCAGAAATCCTCAATGAGAACTTCAAAAGAGGCACTCACACCTTCACTTGGACCGGCAGAGACGCCCGAGGCAGACAGCTTCCCAGCGGACTCTATTTCCTCAGGATGGAGATGGATAGAAAGACTTGGATCAAGAAAATCGTAATGAGCAAGTAAAGTAAGAACTTAGCAAGACAATAAAAAACCGGCAGCCTCAAAACTGCCGGTTTAATTTTTAAGGGATAAATCCAATCAGTCGATCAGATATCGGCTGCATCCACAAAGACTTCTGAGATTGTGGGATGAGCATGAATCGCTCTGGAAAGATTCTTCATGTTCCCATTCATATTGATGAGCAAGCCGATCTCACTGATGATATCCGTAGCATTTGAAGCAACGATTTGCGCACCCAAGATCTCGTCATAGACAGGATCATAAATGATGCGCACAAATCCCTCAGCCAAACCTTGAGCCAGCGCTTTTGCATTTGATGTGAGCGGATATTTACGAGTTTTATAATCATGTCCCGTTGCGATTGCCTCTTGCTCTGTCATGCCGATTTGAGCGATCTCAGGATAGGTATAAAGGTTAATGGGATAGTCGGTTTCCTTTATCGGCAACGGCACTCCGAGCATGGCTTCCACCGCCTCCAAAGCTTGCGCCGAAGCCATGTGTGCAAAATACCCCTTGCCATTCACATCTCCCGCGGCAAAGATATTGGGAATGCTGGTTCTATTGACTCGATCCACCTTGATAAAGCCGTTTTCCATCTCCAGTTTAATATCCATTGGCGGGATATTCGGAACGCGCTTGTTCACGTTGATCACTTCATCAAAGGGATATTCTTTTCCTTCATAGATGACCTTATATTCCAAGACTTCTGCCTTGTCTTCGGGGATTATGGGCACACCGAGGCGTCTGAACTTTTGAATGATAAAATTATCCAATTCACGATCCAATTCGGGAACCAAAGGCAAAGAAGTGGCAAGAATAATGGGCTTTTTATCTATCATCGCAAAAAATTGGGCGATTTCCACCAAAGGCGAGCCACAGCCATGAATCAACGGATTCTCCGGCACAATTGTTTCAAGGGTATGATGTTCCACTTCGATAACGCTCGAGAAATCTTGTATATCAGGATGGCGCGAGCCGGTTGCGATCAGGATATATTTCGTATCGAAAAGCTTATCGCCCGCTTGCACCTTTGTTTCGCTAACGATCTTAGCCTCAGCGTTTAAGAATTCAACATTGTATTTCTTAAAGAGATAATCAATGCCGCTTTTTAGCTTTCCAACAATGTCATGCTGTCGTTGAACCACCTTACTCCAATCAAGTTCAATCTTTTCCGGATCAAAACCGGTGATGCCCATTTCCATTGAGTTTTTCACCTCATGATAGCGGCGCGCACTTTCAATATTGATATTCGTGGGAACGCAGCCCCAATTTAGGCACATTCCACCGAGCTTCTTTTTTTCGATCACCAAGGTCTTCAAACCCTTTTGTGACGCCTTGATTGCTGCAACATATCCTGCAGGTCCGCTTCCAATTACGATAAGATCATACATTTTATTCCTCACTATTAATTTATCTTTTTTTGATTCAATTCTGACCGCTTCTAAACTATATCATAGTCAAATATTGCTCATTTTGCAAGCGATATTTGCGTCATACACGATAATAAAACCTTTTCATAGCTCAGAATCATCCTTTTTCAAAGCTAAAAAATAGGGGGAGTCGATATTGACTCCCCCGTGAATATTGTGGTTTTACATATTATTTTCTTCTGCAATCATGGGGCTGAGATAGAAAATCTTTTCATTTTCAAAATCATGCCACATGTCATAGAGTTTAATATATTCATCGCTAACACTTTGCAGTGATTGTGGCACAAACATATTCATCAGCTTATCCGAACTGATGGTGACGTTCATGCCTTTGCTCGAGCTCGTTGCGTCCACCAGGCGAATTTTGCCTTTGATTCCGGCAACTTCGCGCATCTGGGCAACTGCCTCTTCCATGCCGCCGAGAGCATCCACGAGTCCAATCTCCAAGCCTTGTGCGCCCGTCCAGACGCGTCCCTGAGCGATCTCATGCACCGCATCCTTACTCATGCCGCGGCCGTCTGCAACGATGCCGATGAATTCGTCATAAGTGTGCTCAATCATTTCTTCCATGATGCGTTTTTCGCTGTCTCTCCAAGGGCGATTCATCGCGCCGAGATCGGAGTGTTCACCTCTTTTCACGACGTCCCAATTGATCTTAATCTTATTAAAAAGTTCGCTGGCATTGAAGGCGAGTCCGATCACGCCGATTGAGCCGGTGAGGGTGCTGCCGTCTGCAACGATCTTATCTGCGTTTGCGGCAATATAATAGCCGCCGCTGGCTGCGGTTCCTGCCATGGAGACCACGATGGGAAGCTTGTTTTCAGTTTTGGCGAGTTCCAGTTCCCTGAGGATGATATCCGAGGCTTGAGCGCTGCCGCCGCCGCTATCCACGCGCAAGATAATTCCTTTATATTTAGGGTCTTTACGGGCCTTGCGGATGAGGTCAACGGTGGTTTGATGAGCGATTTTCTGTCCGGCTGTGCCTTTGCCCATCACGATGTTTCCACTGGCATAGATCACAGCGATGAGACTCTCTTTGGGTTTTGTCCATTCATAATTGTGATAAGTCGCCATCTCTTTGATTTCTTTGGAGAAGGAGAAGTCTTTTTTCAGCTCTTTGTTGAGTTGGTCTTGATAGATGAGTCCATCCACCAACCCGGCATCCAAAGCTGTTTGTGCGATCACATAAGGCCCCTCATCCACGAGGGTAGCGATGGGCTTACTCAGCTTGTCGCCGCGCCCGGTTGCGATTGTTTCAAGCATTTGTTCATAGATGCTATCCAACAGCGATTCATAGACTTCACGCTCGGCTTCGGTCATATTACTTTCGCTGAACATATTGCCGGCATTTTTATATTTGTGACTGCGGAGGTTGATGGGTTCTACTCCGATTGCGTCCAAGAGATCACGCAAATAGGGGCTGGAAATAGCGAAGCCGCGCAAGTCCAAGCTTCCCGTGGGATTCAGATAAATCTTATCCGCAACCGATGCAGCGAAGATATAGCCACCATTGGAGATATTGTCATAATATGCCGTCACCGCTTTGCCGCTTTCCTTGAAATCATTAAAGGCATCAATGATCTCTTGCATCAGCCCAAAAGATGCGCCAAATGAAGGATTGACCAAGAGTATGCCTTCAACGCCGGGATCATTTTTGGCTTTGTTCAGCTCGGCTTTGATATCCTCAATGGAGCTTACATTTTTGTCGAAGATGTTAAATGGACCAAGCTCATATTTGGGAGCGCGATAGGTGACCACCGTGCCTTTTGCCGGCATCTTATACCAGCTTTTCGGGCTGATTCCCAAGAGGGGTTTATATGCCCGAGACGATAGATGCGCATAGAGATAGCCATAGTTGTCGTTATCTGCCATGCGTGCCAGCGCACCCGTCTGAACCTTGCCAAAAGCCAGTCCAAAGGAGAGCAGCGCAGCTTTTTTGTCAAAGTTATAAGTCCCGCCGATCTTGATCCCGTCAAGCACCTGCGTATTTACTCCCACAAGCAGGTTATCAATGCCATATTTTCTGTCATCTTTCTTGCGATAATCAAGGTCAGCACTGAGCTCCAACCTGTGATTTGCGATGTTTTCTGTGAAGGCAAAAGGACGCACAGCGATGCCGCCATGATAGCTGGGAGCTTCGTGCATGGGATTGTCCAAAGTAAACGCCACCGAAGTGCTGTTATGCGGGCGATAGGTGAGAGCGGAGCGGAAAGTTCCATCTTTTGGGCTGCCTTGAGCAAAGCGGTAATTCGCTCCCAAATAAAGATTTGGCAGGATGTGGGCGTCAAAAGCCTCTGAGCCCAAGCCAAAAAGATGATAGTTTTGTGAATTTTGCCGCTCAAAAACATAGCTTAAGCCGGCTGAATTGAGCATCAACCAATACTGTTTTTGAAATTTCTGATCGTCTAAATGGTGAACCATGCTGATTCCTTCCCCGATCGGCGTGCCCAAAAGGGATGGGTTTGCATAGGGGATGAAGAGGTTGTCGATTGCGGCGACGGGGAAGTCTTGCTCGCCCAAAGAAGATTGAGCAAACGCGAGTCCAATGCCGAAAACGAGCAGAGAGATCATCAAAATGATTTGTCTGTTGCGCATAATAGTCTCCTACTATTGTTTTATTTCACTCCCGTTGAATTTACAAGGATGTTTTTTTTGCAAAAACTGTCAATCAAATAAATTTGAAGCGGAGAAATTAAGGGAAATATTAGACGAAATTTCGAGATATTTTGCCCTTGAAATTGCTCGTTTTTTGCCTTTTTCCCCCTGCTTCCTTAGAGGGTTCTGGTCATGATATGGTCATGATGTGGTCATGGGCATGAGCATATCATAAGCGCACGCTGAGCTGAACCCAATGGGTGAGATGCAGGTGTAGCGTGGCTTTGAAGTGCTTTCTTGTGGGCTATTTTGCAGAGGAAATAGCTGATGCATGAAAAACGACAAAAATATGGGATTTTGTTTGCAGAAAAAAGTGCATTTTAATCTCGTGAAAAAACTGCGGCATCGATCTCTTTTCTCTGAAACATGTGCTGGACTGTCCAGAAACTTTCACCATCGCAATATGGGATTTCCTTTTCATCGGCGAGCTCGGATAGTCTCGACATTTTTTCTCCCGAAATAGCGAGGTCAATCAGCGCAGAAAACTTAGGGAATACACCGAGATCGTCTTCTTCATTGAGCCCGAGCGGGGTGGTGTTGATCAGCAAGTCGCAGTGCTTCAAATCCTCTGCGGGCAGATTCAGCGCCGCGCTAAGCTCACTTAGCTTCTCTTTGTTTCTCGCGCTCAAAAATAGTTTGGCATAGCCCAATCGCTTGAGTTGGGCGGCAAAGGCATAGGCACAATCCCCGCTGCCATAGAGCTGAATCGTGGCATCTTTAGCGATTCCCATATCCTCAAGAAGCCGGTTCAAAGCGATTATATCCGTGTTTGTGCTGCTCACAAAACTCTTAAAGCCTTCATGATAGCTGTTGTTAAGAGTCTTCTCGTCCCAAAATGCAACGGTGTTGACGCTATGGCGATGGCTCTTCAGATATTTCGCCATCTCGTGCTTGAAGGGGGAGGTGATGGCGATGCCAAAGACATTATAGGGGAGCTTTCGGCTCTGTAGCCAATTGATGATTTCATGCAGTTCGGCGATGTCATTGATGGGGGCGGGGAGGTAGGTATAACGCTCTTCCTTGGGCGGAAGCATGCCTATGTGTTCTTCGCTGAGCCCGATATTCAGATCAATCTTATCCGATAGATATTCGGTGATATAAAAATCGTTGCCCCAAGTGATGCTGCCGGATTTGCTCAGATCACCGCTGCCGATGAGTAGCACGAGGTTGTGGGTATTGCAGGTTTGCATGATTTTATGGATGTCCTCAACGCTTGGTTGGCTTTCGACAACCGGCACAAATATGGAAAAATATGCCGCTATGGAATTAAAATCGTAGTAGAGCATGCGCTGAAAATATGCCCACTTGCCTAAGGCGTTGAAGATGTATTTACGATGAGGGCGTTTTGCGATTAGCTCTGCTGTGCTTAGCATCTCGGAAAAACTGGCGGGCTTAAAGATTAGTTTGTAATAACTTGCCTCGATGGGCGAGTCCAAAAAACTGATAAAAAGCTCTTCGTCAAAATCTGTGAAATGTGCCGAAAGAATGAGCCGCTCTGCCGGGATTTCGCGATCATGCTTGGCGTAGTCATTATAATCGAGGTCGATAAGTGCCTTTGTGGCAAGCATTTTGTCGAGTACTTGGCTTTCGGGATCCTCTTTTCTATAGGTCAGGATGTTGTGATTAGTAAAATTTTGCCATTTAACCTCGTCCAAATTATCGCTGAGATCAAGGCGGAATTCAATTTTAATCAGTTCGTTGCCTGTGTTTGTGTAATGATCTTTGTAGATGGTGGATATAATGATATTCATGATGAGCAGATCCTCAAAGTTAATTTTATTAGTTCTTTAGTGAGTTCAGGATCGAGTTCATACTCTTTTGCGATCTCTTGTGCGCGGCTGATGATCTCGTCTTCTCTTGTCTCGTCCTTGATGGGGAGGCTGTTTTCGCGCTTAAATTCTCTTACTTGCCCAACGACAGTCTTGCGGCGATAAAGTAGCAGGATTAGCTCCTCATCCAGCTTGTCGAGGATTTCGCGATAGCCGGCGAGGTCTTGCTTGCGGCTGTCTATGAGTTTTTGCGCTTGGATGGCGTCGGCGAAGCTGAGTTTTAGCATAGCTTCCACCACGGGGATGATGCGTGGGATGTGGCAGATGTCGTGCCTGCCTTTTAGCTGGATTTCAACGATCTCGCCGTTTTTGTTTAGCGCCGCTTGCTTTTTGCCGATGGAAGAGATGGGGCGAATGTAGAGCTCAAAATAAATGTCCTGTCCGGTGCTGACGCCGCCGAGGATGCCGCCATGGTGGTTTGTCATAGTGCCGTTTGCCAAAAATCTGTCGTTCACCTCGCTGCCGCATGCTGTCGCCAGCCTTTTGCCGTCGCCGAAGAGGATGCCGCGAACGCTGCCGATAGAGAGCATGGCTTTGGCAATATTTGCAGAAAGCTTTTCATAGATGGGATCGCCTAAGCCGGGTGGGACGCCGGTGATGCGGACTCCTAAGACTCCGCCCACGCTGTCTTTAGCCTCTTTTATCCTATCCAAATAGTCTATGAGGCGGGGATAGCTTTCCTCGTCCGTCCAATGATGCGGGTTCTCTGCGGTTGCGCCTTTCTGCGGATTCTCTATTTCGCCGATGGAAAGGGTTGTGACAGTGATCTTTATCTCGCCGAGTATGCTTTCATTGAGTTTTGAGGCGATGATGCGCGCCAAGGTTTCGCGTCCGGAGGAGCGTCCGCCGCCGCGATAGTCATGGATGAGATATTTATTGAACCACGAAAAGTCGGCGTGTCCGGGACGGAAGATGTCTTTAATTGCTTCATAATCAGCACTTTTATGGTCGGTATTTCGCACGATGATGCAGAGCGGCATGCCCGTGGTTTTGCCTTCAAAGACTCCGCTGAGAATCTCGATTTCATCGGCTTCATCGCGCGGGGTGGTGTGATTGCTCTTATATTTTCGTTTGTTTAGGGCTTGTTTTATTTCCTCAAAGGGGAAGTCGAGATTGGGGGTGGGGCTGTCGATCAAGAGCCCGATGGCAGCGGCGTGTGATTCACCGAAACTGCTGATGCCAAATATCTTAGATAGTTGATTTGAGCGCATTATCGTAGATGATTATTTCGCTATGATATTCCTCTGCAAGTTCTTCAAGATGGCGGCTTAGGTAATATTCTTTTTCAACTTTGATGAGTTCGGATGCCAGGCTTTCTTTGATCTCTTCAAAGGGGATGCAAGTGCTGTACTTTTTGTCTGTTAAGAGCAAAATGTGATAGCCTTCGGGGCTGGCGAGCGGCTGGCTTATTTCGTTCAAAGAGAGGGTGAAAGCCACTTCCTCGATCTCTTTGAAGAGCTGACCTCGGGCAAAAAAGCCGAGATCGCCGCAACAATCGCCGGAGGGGCAATGGCTGCAATTTTCACAGAGCTTGAAGAAATCTTCGGGGCTGTTTATCTGCGAATGTATCTGCTTGATGCGGGCTTCGGCGTCTTCACCGCGGATGAAGATGTGGGAACAGCGCACCATCTCTTCGCTGCAAAAGTGATGGGGGTTTTCCTCATAGAATTCGAGGAGCTTTTCGTCTGAGATATGAGACTCGTGGGGGAAGATTTCGCCGAGATATTTGCGGATGACGATGTTGTTTCTGAGCAGTCTTTCCATCTCTTCGGCTTGCATATCCTGAAGTGCGCCTGCGGGCAGACCGAAGGGCTCTTTTTCGTCTAAAAGCTCGAGTAGAGCTAAGTCGAACTCCTCGTCTGTGGCGATAATTCCTTTTGCAGTGGCTTTTGCCAAGAGCAAACATCTATCGATCAAGCGTTTGAGAGCGCCGGGGACGTCGCCTCCACAACTCAGTTCGCGTTTTATGTCATTTTCAGAAATATGCAGATTCACAACTTTTGCTACAACTTGCACTGGTATCCTCTTATTTAATCTAATATTAGGGGCTTTATGGCCCCTGTGATATCAGATAATCTAAAGCTGATTGAGTCCAATGTCAAATCAAATCTAATTTTGCGATACCAAGTGCACTGTCTTTTTGCATAATTGCGGTGGTGTTGGGCGGCGATTTGGGCACAATTCTCGAGGCTGTCTTGGCTCTCGAAATAGGGACGGAACTCTTTGTAGCCGAGGCTATTAAGCCCGGGAGCATCCCATGAATATCCGCGTTCTAAGACCTCGCTGATTTCCCTTATTAGTCCTTCTTCAATCATTTTGGAAAGTCTCTCGTTGATGCGTTGATAAAGTGTTTCGCGCGGGGGATTGATCAGGATGCGGAAGGCGTCGTAGCGCGGTGTTTTGTTTTGCTCTTGCCAGTGCTCGCTGATGCTCTTGCCGCTGGCGTGATGGATTTCTAAGCCGCGGAGTATGCGCTGGCTGTCTTTGTCGCTGATCTTTGCGGCAAAGGCGGGGTCTATTGCCTTTAGTTCCGCATAAAGTGCGTCTATGCTTTCTTCTTTGAGGCGTGCTTTGAGCATGGCACGGACCTCGGGCGGGATGGGCGGATGGCTGAAGAGTCCTTCTAAAAGACTGCGCACATAAAGTCCGGTACCGCCGCAGATTATGGGCGTTTTTCCTCTTGCTTTAATCTCGGTTATTGCGCTTGATGCGTCGCGGACAAAAAGGCCTGCATTGTAGGGCTGATCGGGGTTTATGATGTCGATGAGATGGTGAACTGCGAGGCTGAGCTCTTCCTTTGTGGGCTTTGCGGTGCCGATGTCTAAGAATCTATAAATCTGGCGGGAATCGCAGTTGACAATCTCGCCATTCAGCTTATGGGCAAGCTCTATGGCGAGGGCTGATTTCCCTGAGCCCGTCGGGCCTTCAACGATGATGATCATAGCGTGCGCTTGAATTTCTTCTCAAAATCACTCAGTGTCATTTTCACGATGAGCGGTCGGCCGTGGGGGCAGAAATAGGGCACTTGGCAGGCGAAGAGGTTGTTGATCAGATCGAGCATTTCGCGGCGGCTGAGCTTCTCATTTGCCTTCACGGCGGCTTTGCAGGCGATGGACTTGGCGAGGGAGTCCCTAAAGTCCGTGTTTGTTGCCAGTTCCGTCTCCAATTGTTGCAGGATGTCGATGAAGACCTGCCCTCCCTGAAAGTCGCCGAGTTCTGCGGGAATCTCTTCGATCACGATGGAATCGCCGCTGAATTTCTTGAGCATAAAGCCTACTTTGCTAAAGAGTTCCATGTTTTCATCGATGAGTTCCTTGATCTCGGTGGCGACGTAGGGCGGGATGTCTATCACCAGCGGGATGATCAGCTTTTGGCGTGTTGCGGGTGCACCGCCGGCGCGATGGATCAGCTTTTCATAGACAATGCGTTCGTGGGCGGCATGCTGGTCGATGATGACTAAGCCATCTTCTACCTGCACAAAGATATAGGTGTTGTGCAATTGCCAAGGATTGATGTATTCTTCCTCGCTTTGGAGGAGCAATTTATAGGGAACGGAGTCGTTTGGGATTTGCGTGAAAAGCTCGCTTTGTTCGTCTTTATCAAACTTCACGGGGTTCACGATGGGGATGTCTTGCATGTCTTCGGGATGCGCGTCTTTGAAAAGGTCTGCCTGAAAGAGATTGCTGTGCTCCTTCTGATATTCCGCATATCTCGGCATGGGAGTGTTTTGCACAAATATATCGCGTTCGAGGCTGGTGGCGCGTTCGTCCTTATTAAAGGGGTGGCTAAATTTCTCGCGGGCGGAGGCAAACTTGCTGTCTTCATAGCCTCTTAGCGATTTGGAAAGTGTCTCAAAAATAAAGGAATGCACCTTTTGGTTTTCACGGAAACGAACTTCGTTTTTGGTGGGCGAGACGTTGATGTCGATCTGGGTGGGCGGCACGCTGAGAAAGAGGATGTAGGGCGGGGTCTGGCCTTTCATCCAGATGCGCGTCTTTTGGATGAAGGGCTCGTAGGCACTGCGGATGCTGTGTTTCACGGTTTTGTCGTTGATAAAGCGTCCGTTGATGAAGACATATTGCGCATCGACGAGTTTGTTTGATCTCTCCTCGAGACCGAAGATATAACCTTCTATGTGATAGTCTTCAAAGTCCTTATGCACCTCGATGATATCGTCTGTAAAGAAGCCGGAGCCAAAGATTTCTGCCATGCGCTGCTTGCGATCCTGGGTGGAAATATAGTTTAGTCGCTCGCGTCCGTCAGCGATGAGCTTGAAGCTGATTTCGGGATAGAGCACCGCTTGATAGTGGAAATATTTGAGGATATGCCTTAGCTCTACCGTTTCGCTGCGTAAGAACTTACGCCTGGCGGGGAGGCTCTTGAAGAGTCCGCGTACCCAGATGGTCGTGCCGGGGTTTGCAGATGTCTTTTGCACGTCTTTGAGCTTGCCGTCGCGGATGTCGATGCGCAGGGCGACCTCGTGATCGGCGCTGCGGGTGAGCATGGAAAAGCTGGAGATGGAGGCAATCGAGGGCAGAGCTTCGCCGCGGAAGCCGAGCGAGTCGATGTGGACGATGTCTTCCACATTCCTGATCTTGCTGGTGGCGTGGCTTTCAAGCGCGAGCATGGCGTCGTCGGGGCTCATTCCGTGTCCGTTGTCAATCACTTGGATGAGGTCTTTGCCGCCGTTTTCCACGATCACGGAAATCGCGCTGGAGCCGGCGTCAATGCTGTTTTCCACCAGTTCTTTCACCACTGAGGCGGGACGTTCGATCACCTCGCCGGCGGCGATCATATTGCGCACATTTTCGGAGAGAATATTGATCTTTGCCATGCTTTAATACCTGAATACCGAGCCGCTGGTAAACTCGCGAATGATAGAGTTATAGGGCACGTGGATGTCGTCGATATCGCGGCAATAGGAGAGCAGGCGGATGAGGCGGCGCGCTTCGGTGTATGCCGGTGAATTGGACGGCACAGAGTGCAATATTTTCCATGTGTGTTTCTTGAGCACGCCCAGCTCGTAGGTGAGGCTGCTGTTGAACATATAATCGGCGTTTTCTTGGTAAGGAAAGATGTTTTTCTCTTCGCCTTCGCGCACGTCTGCCCAGCGGGAGAGCGTCTCATCGGCAGAATAGCCGCGGTATTGATGGTCGCGCACGATGCGTCTCAGGAGGCGACAATCTGTGGTCGGGATGCGGTTGTGGTTGTCGATATTAAGCTGATTCAGTGCCGAGATATAGATCTTTGCTTTGTTCTCTTTGGGAATGCTGGAGGTGAGCATCTCGTTCAGACCGTGTATTCCTTCTAAAATGATGATGTTATCTTCATCGAGTTGCACGTTACGATCGCTGTGATTGCGCACTCCGCGGGTGAAATCATAGCGCGGGAGGTTCACTATTTCGCCGGAAAGAAGCTCGTTGAGCTGTTGGTTAAGATATTCAAGGTCAATGGAATATATGGATTCAAAGTCAAAGTCGCCGTTCTCTTTGCGGGGTGTGCGGTCTCTGCCGAGGAAATAGTCGTCCAAGCCGATGACGATGGGCTTGGCCTTGCTGGCTTGCAGTTGGACGCCTAATCTCTTGGCAAAAGTGGTCTTACCCGATGAGGAAGGTCCTGCGATCAAGACAATCTTGATCTGCTTGTTTTGCACGATAGATGCGGCGATCTCGGCAATCTTCTTTTCGTGCAGTGCTTCTTCAACGAGGATAAAGCTCGATATCTCATAGTTTTCGATGAGCTCATTGATGTCGGCAATGTTATAGACTCTGAGGATGTCCAGCCACTTGTCATGCTCTTGGTGCAGGGCAAAGACTTTCTTGGGAAGCTCAAAAGGCTGGGTGATATCCATCTTTGCACCGCCGGGGAAGCGCAGGATGAAACCGGGAGCTTCATAGACGAGGTCAAATTCCTTGATGAAGCCGGTGCGATCGGCAAGCGGGCGGATGAAGCGGTCGTAGTATTTACCGCAACGATATACCGTTACGCTCTCGCCATAATTGCTTTTGAGGTTGGTGAGAATGTCTTGACGGCGCATCTGTTTGAAGATGTCAATTGCCTCGGCGGCGCGGACTTCGATCTTGTCGATGGGGAGGTCGCTGTCAATCGTGCGTTGCATCTCTTGCTTGACCCTGATAGTGTCTTCAGCCGTAAAGACTTCCGTGTTGAATACTTCGCAATAAACACCGTCGCCGATGGAGTGTTCCACCGCTAATGAGTGGGAATCGCCTAAGATGGTGTGCATGGCTTTGGCGAGGATGAATATCGCCGTATCTTGATAGATTCTATAACCTTCGGGGTGCTTCGCCGTGATGCAATTGATCATGCTGTCTCTGTCGAGCACGTATTCTTCATTGACATAATAGGCATGGTTAATTTTATAGCTCAAGATAAGGCTTTTGTCCAGATTAACTCTTTTGATTATTTGTGATATGGGCATGTCGTTGTCTGCTTCAAAGACGCCGTGTTCATGCCCGTCGAGTCTTATTTCGATCTTCATGATGTGTATCCTTAAACTTTGTATTTTATATAGATTAGGGCTGTGATTCAAGCTTGGATATGCCTGCAATCACATCCGAAAAGCAAGATATTAGTATTGGCATTATTCGTCAAGCACAATAGGAGAGACAAGATGTCCCAGAAAGTTAAATCGTCTCCGCGCTTAAAGCGTGAGATTCTAAACCATTTAGGCATAATATTCGGCTCGCTTTTCTTTGCCGCGGGCTATTCGTGGTTTCTTTTGCCCTATAATATGGCGCCCGGTGGCGTCGGCGGTATTTCGCAGATTCTCTACAACCTTTTTGGTATTCCAAACGGTGTGGGGATGTTCATCATAAACGTTCCTTTGTTTGTGATTAGCTTCATCTTTATCGGCAAGTCTTTCGGTAGTAAGTCTATCTATGGCATGGTGGTATCTGCGTTGATGACTGACCTTTTTAACGTTAAAACTCTTGCCAAGA